>OIER01000220.1_pt1 | contig 52949 bp, 51 predicted proteins | sample 1581801 | NCBI WGS metagenome assembly OIER01 (sample SAMN03281006, study PRJEB24777) | human gut metagenome | isolation source: fecal sample PR165 from 1 month old male Malay infant, vaginally delivered... | reverse complement strand
CTCCGCTATGTCCTTGACGTCATAGCCGACTGGCCGATAAACCGGGTCGGCGAACTGCTCCCCTGGCGCGTAGCACTGCCGACTGAATAACACATCCCCGTCAATACGGTTCTTGCTGCACGCTTACTTAGCTCCTTCTGATGCCATTCTATTTCAGGAAGGAGTGTCCGTTAAACTCAGGCTACCTCACTACTGTACAGCCTGATCGGGACGTGCAAACTGAATGACGTGGATCCAGAAAGCTACCTTCGCCATGTGCCTGGCGTCATAGCAGACTGGCCGGTCAACCGGGTCAGCGAACTGCTTCCGTGGCGCATAGCACTGCCAGCTGAATAACACATCCCCGTCAATACGGCCCTCGCTGTACGCTTACAACACATCTGCAAGAATCATTATTCTTTTGCCTGAAGCTATCCGGCATACTCAGGCATTTCACGCTTTATGAGCTGACATCATCAAGATGCGCCAGTAATTTTTTATTAATGACTTCAAACAGTTCCTGTTCATCATGGGTCAGATAACCCCAGATTTCTTTCAGATACATGCTTTGTGCAAGAGTGAGCCTCTGAATAAAAAACATACCTTCAGATGTCAGACTGATTTTTTTAGCACGGCGATCCTCCCTGCTATCCATCCTTTTTACATATCCGGCTTTTTCTAAAAAATCTGTAATGCGGGTAATATTAGTTCTGGTAAACTGAAGTTTCTGGCTTATCTCTGAAGGTGACAGACAATGACTCTCCGCTGCGAATAATGTGGTGAGAACCATATATACTGAGTGATTTATTCCATACACCCCCAGAAATTCAGATATATTATCCTGCATTCTTTTATTTGTGCGAATACAGAGTTGCATCAACAAATGCTCCCGAAAGGGATATGCGGGGTCTTTGTTTTTTTGGTGTCTGATTATTTTTTCTAATGTGTCTGTGTTATTCATTTCATTATTCTCCATATTACTGAAACACACTGTCTGTGTACAAGCGCGCATCAGTCATCCGGTAAACATCGACTTTCCACTACAATTTATTCCTGCCTGATTTCTGTATAACTGAGATATTCCTACACAGCAGACAGATAAATTCCCTCAGATAAAAGAACATAAATGCTGGCTGCTGACAAGTCTGTGAAAAAGGATTATCCATACTGCTCAGTAATCGCGGATCATTCACCAGCCCTCCGCCCGTCTGAAAGGTGACTTCCCGGGGCATCCCAGATATCCACAACACTCTATCCGGCTCCGGATAAACCATTTATGGCAATATCATGAGCAGCGTTGCTGAACCAGATAGTACTCCTGGTTGTATCTTTGAAGATTCACCATAGAGGCGACTGCCGATGGTCAGGTTTTGTGTACCTGCTTTGTACCATCTCATCGTTGTCTCTCCTGTGTCCACCCCGTTAACCGAAACAATGGAGTCCCAGCCATGACCCAGACCAACCGAAAATTTCTTACCATGGCTGTATGTCGGAGCTGTATTTCTTAACAGCATAAAACGAATATTTGCAGGCACATCGCAAGACACAGAAAGAGTCTGAGCCGCATAATGATTATTAGCGCTATTAATAGACAGATCACCATGCTTTATTTCCAGAGACTGTGCAGAAGGACGGCATCCGCCGATATTCTTAAATAAGAATAACATTTCATTCTCTCTTGGGAGAGTTTTGGCCACATTGTATGGGATTTTAAAACGGGCCCCCAAGTAACTCGCGAAATGACGCTGCATGCCGGAAGTGTATGGAATTGTAACAGAATAATCCCCTAAAGGAAGATCTGCAGGTAGGGCGACTTTAAAAATAATATCGTCAAATTTCTCAGTCAGACGGGTTTTTTCTCCTGGTTTCTGACACAAATTAGCTGTATCAAAGGCCCGCTCATCCCACTTATACCCCTTGAGAAAAAAATAGCTGTCATTGTCACCAGTATTCTCCTCACTCCAGCTACCTTTATTATGAACCTCAATAAATAAGGGATATCCATTTTGGGTCATAACCTTTTTGGGGAATACTACCCACGCAATATACTCCCTGTAGTAAGCCCAGAAACCATCAGCAAACCCAGGACCATTACACTGATTCCAGGTTACCGTAGCAATGCCCGGGCGCCACGAAGTTATAAATTGTGGCCTTTGAGTAATCACCACATTCCCTCCCTGATAAGAGTTAACGTCTCCAAGGGAGTAAAAGACAATATTATTCCATGCAGAGGACTCACCAGACACACACAAGGAAAATAACAAAGCTGGGAACCATTTTTTCATCAGAAATCACTTCCGTAATTACAGTTATTCATTTAGGTATGACTCAGTTATAAATCATGCTCATACTGGCCGTGGTCCGGAAATCCCCGCCATTCAGTGTCCTGCTGCCATTACGAAAGGGCACTGAAGTAAAGGTGAACGTTGAACGTGCTGTGTCCAGACCTGCTGTCACTCTGTAACCATTTCCTGAACCATTACCTAATGTAAGAGGTGTTGACATTCCTTTTCCCTGATACAACGCTATACCAAAATTGGCTATATTTGTTGCCAGTACATTAGTCTGCCCAGCCATTGCATTACCTGTGACCTTTATCCAGGGTGAGCCACTCTTATACGTACAGGATATGCTTATGGTTTTTGTGATTTCACCACGTGAGTTGTCCACGTGCTCAGGATTAATATTCCCAAAATCAACAACAATATTCTGCCCGTTATTAATGGTGCATGGGGGGATATAAACATTTCCCCTGATGTTAATCTGCACATCAGCCAGTACAGCGACCGATGTCAGAAGCAACGATATAAATAATGATAAACGAGCCATTCCCCCTCCGGAGAGCGGTACAGAAAACATTTTATTTTATGAGATATAAAATCGGCGTATTTTAACTGATAGCATTACGAATATGATGCAACCAGCGTTGCTGTTGCAGAAAATGTTCCCGCCCGCAAATTCTGTATATCTCCTTTATATCCAAGTTTTGCATAGAGAGAAATGTTTCTGGCCGGAACCTGACCTGAGACATGCTCTGGTGTGAATGATGTCCCCAGAGTTATAGAATCACCGATACTGCCATTTTGATGACGATTGTACAGATAAATAAGCAATCCATCATCGGTCCGGGATGAGGTACCCTTAACTATAATTCCCTTGTTATAAGTCGCTGCCGATGTAGATATCGTAACCTTCATTGTTCCCAAATGATAAGGACATGTCATCTGGACAGTAAAGTCTTTCTGATTTCCGCCACTCTGTACCAGCTTCTGAATTTCAATATCACCCCAGTTAACTTCAGCATTTTGTACAGTACAGGCAGGAATAATCAGTTTTCCTTTAAAGGTCAGATTATCAGCTGCATGTGAATACTGAGACATTAACACTGCCCCCAGCATTACCGGAAGACACAAATCTCTTATCTTTTTCATCTGAAATATCCTGTACAAAAATTTTGCTAACGATATGTCAATTCAAACGTGGCTGTTGCTTCATAATCACCGGGTACCACACTCTTCGTCCGCAGGGCTTCCGGCGTTGCCACAACATACGCGCCGAAAGGAAGCTCAAGACTGTTTCCGGTAACCTTTTCCCCCTGGCCTTTGTTATGGGAAGCGCCGGGTTTCAGCAGACTGCTGCCATCGGTGTCCAGCAGTGCAATGCCTAACCGGCCGGCATTCACTCCGGTTACCTTCAGATGGCCCGGGAGGGCCGCCTCTTCCGTTCCCTTAAAGGTCAGGGTCACAATTTTGCCAACTGCTGTTGCATGGCAGTTTTCCAGCCTGATGACAAACGACTCTGTCGGCGAACGTCCGGGCGGATACCAGAAATCCCTGGACGCCCGGGTTTTGAAGACGACATGTTTATTCAGACTGTCACCGGACACATGGCAGGGTCTGTCAAGCAGATTACCCCTGAATGCCACATCTGAGGCTATTGCCTGTCCGGCAGACAGTGCGGCAAACAGTAAAAGAGCGCCTGTGCTTTTTATCATCACATTCCCTTACTCATATTTTATGCTCAGACGCAGCATGGCCGGATTGCTCCTGGCATCAGAATACTCACCCTCCTGTGTCGCCCTTTTCCTCCAGGCGGCCAGCATCTCCTCCTGTCGCCGGTCAGGCCGGCACAGTAAAAAGGTATCACCATCGTGTATAACAAGATGGTCACAGCCGGATAGCTTACGGTCAGGAAGTAAAGCACTTCCGGTTCCGGGACCGGTTACCAGTGAGCCGGAGACTGTCATCGTAACGCCCCGTTTTCCGGGCAGAAGTGCACCACCGTCCCCACATCCTGCCAGCCTCAGCATCAGAGGAGCTCCGGCTGCCGCAGAGTGATTCTCCGGCCGGAGGCTTAACGGCACCTCATTACTCACCAGCGTGCAGGGTGAGGACAGCAGTGCACCACTGACTGCCAGGCTTCCGGTGCGTCCCCCCCGTTCATTTATCCGGTAATGATGCAACTCATCTGCAGTAAAGACGTCATCGTATATACCCCGCTCTTCAGCCCGCAGGAAAGTATGGATGAAACCACTCAGCGACAGTGCAATAAGATACAGTACTGCTGTTGTTTTATTCACAACCATAATATCCCACCCGCATTTAACCGTTATTGCGGTACATTATTTCTCTTTTTTCACAGAGCAACGGCTGCCATTACAGATAAACGACAGTACCGGGCGACCACCATAGTCGTTAATATAAGACAGATAAGGGGTATTATAATTTGCCGATTTTACTGTCTGCTCTGAACGGGGAGACAGCATCACGGTTTCAAACTCACCTTCCTCTGCCTGCTTTTCACTTCCTCCCAGACCAATAACAGTGACATAATAGGGGGTCGGGTTTTCAATACGATACCCACCGCTGACTTTGTTCAGAATTAACTGGTCCTGCCATACTTCATTTGGTCTGGTTTTAATTGCTGCCGGGCGATAAAAAAGCTTTATTTTGGTCTGTAAGGCTATCTGCAGTACATTGGCCTTTTCACTCCTCGGCGGTATTTCCCGGAGATTAAAATAAAACAGTGATTCCCTGTCCTGAGGAAGTTTACTGATATCCGGTGTGGTACTCAGCCTGACCATGCTTTTCGCACCCGGCTCAAGGCGCTGAACCGGAGGGGTGGCAATAACCGGCCCTGCAATAATTTTTTCCTGATTTTCATTTTCTATCCATGCCTGAGCAAGATAGGGCAGTTGTTTGTTATCATTGGAGATATCAAGCGTCATTGACTTCTCACTCCCGTCAAACACCGCGCGGGTTCTGTCCAGCGAAACAGCAGCGTCTGCCCCGGATATAACAAACAGGGGGATGGCAGCCATCAGAATCTTTTTTCGAATCATACTTAATTTCCACATTCTGTAATTTCACCTGGTCCGGAAAATGGCATAACCGCATTCATCAGCCGTTAATATTCCGGACTTTCATTTATTTCTGAGGCGTACAGGGAAGCAATAACTGCTGGTCAGATATTGCTGTCTCCGGTACATTTACCTGACACTGTATTTTTCCATCCCAGTTTACCGACAGGGTTTCCCCCGGCGTCACGCCACTCAGCCAGGCAAGGCCTTCGTCGGCCACCATGCCCAGCTCCCGGCCTTTTTCACTGGTTACACTGGCACCAAACGGGGGCTGAGAGCCATCAGCAAGACGCAGTATTGCAAACAGACGTTTCCCTTTAAGCACGCTGAATTTCCGGTAACCAATGGCACCTTCTGTCAGCGCCGATTCCACAACAGAACGGGTTGCTTCCACATCATCCGGTAAGCGCTTCAGGTCAACAGAGGTTGTATTCCGGTAATAACTGCTGATGTCAGTCACCACGCCCGTTCCCCAGCGATTTGTCACCACCTGCCCGCCATCAACCGGTACACCTCCCACACCATCCGTGTCAACAAGAAGACGTGTTCCACCGGACATTCCCCCTGCATGTAACGCCGCACCTTTTCCGGTAATTGTTGCCCCACCGGAAGCACTGACGCCGAAAGACGTATATCCTTTCTGCAGGGATGCAATATTCGCGGACAAATTTGCCAGCGGACTACGATGACTGTAATAGGCATTAATCTGACGTTGCGATGTCAGTCCACCGCCACTGTTAAGGCCGGCGTTCAGGCTGTAGCTGTCCAGACCGTCATTGAACGTGTCAGTGTAGCCGGCCATATTCACATAACGGTCATTACTCATACTGCCACTGTAGCTCGCTGTCCCCGTCCCCAGCGGCACGGATATACGCAGGTAAGCAGAATCGTTATCACGCCCCAGATATTTAGACCTTGAGGCTGACAATCCAACCGCCACACCCTGCAGTCCGAAAACATTAAAGTAGCGGTTGACGCTCACCGTATAATAGTCCGTTTTCCGTATGTCCCAGTATGTCTGACGGCTGTACTGCAGGTTAAAAGAGGTGTTCCAGTCCGCCACGTTTTTATTCAGCGTAACGGTATACATCTCTTTTTCCCGACTGCTGTAATCATTACGGTAGCGGGCGTTCAGGTACTGCTCCATGGTCATATAGTTTCGCTCTGAGAAACGATACCCGGCGAACGTAATGTCGGCATCCGCATTATCAAACCGTTTGGAGTAGCTAAGACGCCAGGATTTTCCCTGAAACGTTCTCTCTCCCTCAATACGGGCTACTGACTGCGTGATATCAGCGGAAAGGGTCCCCGGCACACCCAGGTCCCAGCCGGCACCGGCTGCCAGTGCATTATAATCACCGGCAAGCACAGCCCCGCCATACAGCGACCACTGGTTACTGAGCCCCCAGGACGCCTCTCCGGTCGCAAATACAGGCCCTTCGGTCTCATGCCCGTATCCGCGGGAGCGACCGGAGACAAGTTTGTACCGGACCTGTCCCGGACGCGTCAGATAAGGAACCGAGGCCGTATCGACCTGAAAGGTTTTCTTCCGTCCGTTCTGTTCAATAACCTCAACATCAAGACGTCCGCGAACTGAACTGTCCAGGTCCTGAATACTGAATGGCCCTGCGGGGACCATCGAGTCGTACAGCACCCGTCCCTGCTGCGACACCACAACACGGGCATTAGTCTCCGCAATCCCGGTAATCTGCGGTGCATAGCCTCGCAGTCTGGGTGGCAGCATCCGGTCATCGCTTTCCAGGCTGGCTCCCGTATAACTCCATGACCGGAATATATCTGAGTTGATATTATTCTCGCCCAGCGTCAGGTTTGCCCGCCATCGTGGAATGGCACGGAACAGATAAAAGCGACTCCATGTGAAATTTCTGTTTGTCGTTTTTTCCCCGTTGTAGCGGCTCTGCTCCTGGCTTCCCTGATAGTCAGCCCGCAGGCGCCAGGGCCCCAGATTCCCCCCCACAGTCCCGTTATAACTGAACTGATGAGAGTCTCCTCCCTGATAATTACGGGAAACCGTCCCGTTGAGGTTATAATCCAGCATCAGTCCGGGAATGCCGTCGTCCCAGCGTGAGGGAGGCAGCCAGGTGGCATCAGAATACTCAAGCCAGGCCTGCGGCATATTGATGCGTAATACGCCCGCTCCGGTATCAGGACGAATATCCACTCCCGGCAACCCATGAAAATCCGCACACTGACCATCATGCCAGTAAACAACTTTATCCAGAGATTCTGCTGTTAACCCCATCAGTCTGACCATATCTGATGTCAGGCAGGCCTGTGGCAATTTTTTTTCTGCCTTATCTCCTGACGACTGAGGTTCAACAAATGAAATCTGTAACGATGCGGGAGAAATACTTTGCCCGTTAACAATCACATCCAGAAGATATTGCCCCGGCAGAACATAACCGGCTTCTGAAAAACGGGTGAAGTCAATATTTTTCTTGTCCGCTGCGTCAAGTACATCTGTATTAAACTCAACGGCACTGGCTGCGTTACAAAACAGAGACAACAATATCACACAGGTAATATTGTTGACTGCAAAAGGTATTCTGTCTTTCATTCCACGCATCACCAGATTCACAAAAAAGATAAATAACCGGACATCTCACCGGAGTGACTCACTCATAATCGACCCGGAATCCCAGCACGGCAAAATAATTTCCGGCTTCAAGTTTTTTTCCGTTTCTCACAATTCTGAGGGTGTAATCCAGCGCTTCTTCATTACCCGTCAATGGTATTGCAGGCATTACTTTCCCTGCCCGGGCAATATTTCCCCTGGCATCAGCTATCTGCAGATTAATGCCTTTTGCCTGACCGGATAAATTAAACTTATCCGGCGTTCCCCCCCGGACGCCATCGAAAGTCACCCTTATCCGGGAATCAGAGAAAAGGTTCCCACCCTGACTGTTAAATTCACAGTTCCTGAGCCGGAGGCTGAATTTTCTTTCAGGTCCGGAGAAACCATTCTGTAAATCCCGAACCGGGGTTTCCCCCATATCGATAATCTGCCAGGCGTCTTCCATCGCCAGAGTACAGGCAGGTCTGACAACCTCACCATGAAAAGCAGCCCTGCCGTCCCACCATACGTGTTCTTCTCCCCAGTATTCAGGAAGGGACATGCCGGGCGGAGGAAACGGACCGGCAAAAACACCATGAACAAACACACAGCAAAAAAAGAAAAGTGGAACAGAGAATCGCAGTCTCATGATAAATACCCTGAGAAATAAACAGCGGAATATTTCCGCTGTTTACCGGACCAGATTATCGTATTACTGTTACTGATAAGTCAGGTTGAAATTCGCAACTGCTGAGAAAGCACCTTCAGCTACATCATTACCACTTGTGTCTTTTTTAACCAAAGCAGTAAAATGAATAGTATTGTCTCCGTCTACAAGAGAGGATACACCTGTCGCAGTTGCACCATCAAATTTGACAGCTTTACCATGAGGATCAGTAATAAGGATTGCGGTATTAGTTGAACCAACCGTTTGTAGCATATCTGTACCAGCCTGAACACCTGAAAACGTCAGAGATACTGTTCCCGCTTTATTACCAGCTTTATAGTTAGTAATATCACAATCAGTAAGCTTAATATCAAAACTCTTCGGCGTTGATGTCCCGCCATTATTCAGTAATACTTTGGATACTTGTCCGAAATCAATAGATTGATCAGCAGACTGAGCATCAATACCACATGGTGCATCTACTACAGTTCCGTTAAAAGTTACTTTTCCCTGCCCCTGTGGAGCTGCATTTGCACCAAAAGACACCACTGCCATAGCTGCCGCACCGGCAATAACCGACTTAATCATAAATAACAACCTCTTTTTCATTACTGAACACACCAGAGATATCTGGCAATTTAAAATGACCCGATTACCTTTAATAACCAGATCAATACAAATAATATTCTCGTATTTTCAGGGCAGGTTATTTATCGACAGAATACTGATATAACCTGTCTGCTTTCTGATAAGGACTTCTTTTTATCTGTAAGATAACTCCGGAATGCCATCATTCAGTCAAATGCCGACGACTCATCTGTATAATAAGGTGCAAGCCTTGCTGCAAGAGCATTCAGCCGTATAAGTCTCCCAAGTGTTGTACTGAAATACCCATTATTCATCTGGTATTTCTCGCAGACCTCCTTACGGGAGTGCCCACCTACCAGATAGTCCTTCATAGCCAGAATGACCCTGTCACTGTGAATAGAAGAAATACCTATCAGTAAAAAAAAATGCATTTCAGACATAGACCCGGGCAACAGTACGCTCTCGCGTATATTCAGCAAAAACGCATTTCCTGACCGACTGATGACTTCATGATGCGCCATGTTTCCCCCTTCTGTCGGGCCCCTGGATATATGCTTCCGGCCCGGAAATACTCTTCACGCAATAAGTTAAATTTAGTTTTTTATGTTGTAAATATTGATTTAAACGATCTTTTAACCCACAAAACAAAATTAAACTAGAACAAAACACTAATAGCAAGAGGGTACTCAGATAAAAACATCATGGCGAATTGAGCTTACAGCATAAAAGATCGTCTAAATGAATTTTTACGGACTTTCTTTTCGCAGAAAAATAAAACGCAAAATGTGATACACATCAAATAAATCCAATAAAAAGCAAATTCACTAAATTGAACAAATAAAGCAAACATAGAGAATAAAAATACCTTTCCGTTGATAACAGAGAGCATGATTTTTATTATTCGAAGAAACTTTGTTACAGTGAGATGAGTGAATATATGAAGAATGAAATACTGGAATTTCTGAACAGGCATGATGGAGGGAAAACGGCAGAAATTGCAGAGGCGCTGGCGGTAACGGATTACCAGGCCCGCTATTACCTGTTATTACTGGAAAAAGCAGGTATGGTTCAGCGCTCACCATTAAGACGGGGCATGGCAACATACTGGTTTCTGAAAGGAGAGAAGCAGGCGGGGCAGAGCTGTTCTTCCACAACTTAATAACTCAATCTGTGGGCATGCTTCACTGAAACAGATAAAAGTTACATCAGAGTACAGATTCAATTTTGCAGCATTCATCACAAAATAGAAATTTAGTATTTTATGGCAGAATACTTCACATGATAATAAAAACCTGTCTGGATTTACTGCATGGCCAGACATTACAAAATACAAACGCCATAAACTTCATTCAGCCTTCTTGCTGTCCGGTAACGGAGGCTGCTTTTTCGTTACACCTTTCCCCGGCAGCATCAGTAGCAGTAATTTATAGATTCTACGAACTGAGACTGTCTGTCCGGGGAGAACGTACACAGCCCGACACAATGTACCAGTCAATAATATCCGGTTTCTGATTCCCTGCCTGACAGACCACTCTCTGGCAACTTTGTATTCAGTTCATCTACTACTGGAGACAGATTTATAAAATCCAACTCCACGATCTTTGACTGTCCGCATCCCCTACTCTCTGTGCTGCGGTCATCGGTTAATTCCAGCGTCCGTCCGTTACGATCAGATATTACTGAACCGCCCCGGGTTTCCTGGAGAGTGTTTTATCTGTGAACTCAGGCTGCCAGATCATTGTTTCCGATGGAAGCATAATAAGCTTTTTCTGCTTCTGCCGGAGGAGTATGGCCCAGCCTTCCCAGCAATCGTCGATTGTTATACCAGTCCACCCACGTGAGTGTGGCCAGTTCCACTTCTGCACGGTTTTTCCAGATCTTACGGTGTATTACCTCCGCTTTGTAAAGACCATTGATGCTCTCCGCCATCGCGTTGTCATACGAGTCGCCTGTACTCCCTGTTGATGCCAGCAGTTTTGCTTCTTTTAATCGCTCCATATAGGCCAGTGACACATACTGAGAGCCTTTATCGCTGTGATGGATGGTGCCGGACGGACGGCGGGCCCACAACGCCTGCTCCAGCGCATCCAGCATGAATGTCGTTTCCATAGACGATGAGACCCACCACCCCACGATGTATCCGGCAAACACATCAATGATGAACGCCACATAGACGAAGCCCTGCCATGTGCTGACGTAATTAAAATCAGCCACCCACAGCTGGTCAGGACGTTCTGCCACGAACTGACGGTTTACGCGGTCACCTGCAGCAACGGTTTTCCGGCTGACGTAGTGCGGACCTTTTTACCCCGGAGAACACCGGCAAGTCCCATAACCGCCATGAGGCGCGCCACTGTACATCTGGCCACCCTGATTCCTTCCCGTAACAACTGACGCCAGACTTTACGCACACCGTACACCTGATGATTTTCATCGTATACGCGCTGTATCTCTTTCTTCAGCCAGTCATCGCGCTGCGCACGGGCACTGCGTTTATCAGGATGATGCCGCTGCTGCTGACAATGGTAATACGTTGACGGGGCAATATGCAGTTCACTGCATACCGGTCCGACCCCGTACTGCTCACGCAGCTTATCCAGCAGTGGCATTATTTTTCCAGAGGCGGTCGAACTCCGCCTTCGCAAAATAAGCGGAAGCCTGGCGAAGGATATCGTTACTGCGGCGCAGTTCACGATTTTCACGTTCCAGCTCTTTCAGACGCTGACGTTCAGCGGTGGTGAGCCCACCATCACCGCCCCCGGTATCCCGCTCATGCTGGCGAATCCAGACACGCAGAGTCTCTGGCGTACAGCCAGTCTTTGGAGCAATGGAACAAATTGCCGCCCTTTGTGAGTCATATTCGTCCTGACTTTCCAGAACCATACGAACTGCCCGTTGACGGACTTCGGGGGAAAAACGTGTATTTTTAGTCATCCTGTTTACCTCTTTCTCAGGGAGTTTAGTCTCCAGGATTCCCGGGGCGGTTCACAGTAATCATGCCGGGTCTGGCTGGCTAACACCCCATTATAAGGGGTACGAATAAAGTAACGGGGCTTCACGCAGGGATGGACAGATTGCTCTGATATACAGCCGACGACGTCCCGCTGCAACATCATCACGCAGATGCTTCATTTTCATATTTGGGACCTCCTTTTGATTTCTCGTTTAACTTTTGCTGTTACCAGACTTTAATCTATTTTAACAATTCAAGAATTTTTTATAAAATGCTCAAAGATGAAAGCGTTACTGAACCAACCAGCTTGGCTGATGTTTTCTATAGATAAAAAGATCATCAGCAAAAACTGATAGCCTGAATCACCTTTACTACCAATCATGTATGAAGAAAACACGCACAAACAATTGACAATGATTATCATTTGCATTAAAAAGACTACGTAGTATTTTTATTTCATGAGGAACTATACCCGCCAGCAATCTGAGTAGCGAAAGCTGTTCATCCCCAATATTTTTGCTGGCGGGTTCTTTTTTCTACTGCCCTTCTCCTCAGAGGGAGCATTCCATTCTTTTTCTCATTAATGGCGAGGGGGCGGGACAAAAAGCCGGTTCTTTATCCCTAAATAACAGCATGATTTCAGTCCATGCAAAATCTGATTTACCAGCTCACATAATAACCTGATGATACATGGGTTTTCCCTGATCATGATGGGAAGGCTCAGAACGCCATATTCAGTTTCCCGTAGTGGAACATCACGCCCAGCTTAAAGCGCTCCCGATTTCGGTATCCCCTGGCTTTTATCCTCAGTAGCCTGATCTTACTGTTAAGCGCCTCCGCGTTTCCGTTTGAGACACATGGCATTCAGGATCCCGTAAAGCCTTTTTCCTATCGTTTTCGCGGCGTTTTTCATCATAGGAACGTCACTGTTGGCCGCCAGAGCCAGCCATCTCTCCCAGTCATTACGTCTTTCCTCACTCCATGGCCTGTTCCAGATATCCTTTGCCAGCTCTTTCAGCGCCCAGCACTGGCTTGTCAGCTTCATCTGTGCACGCAGCCATATCAGCTTTTCCTGCCTGGATTTGGTCATCCATTTATCGCTGTACTGCCACAGGAAGCGGGCCCCCTTTGCCTGACGCCAACTTTCAACAGGGAGGTGCGGATGTTCATTCTGACGGGTTTTATCAACCACTTCGCCAAGTTGCTTTGCTACATGGAAGCGGTCGAAGGCGATTTTCTCAACCGCACAGGGTAAGTGGATACGCGCTGCTCTTATATAGCCTGCATTCATGTCCATTGAGAGCGTTTTGATAGCCAGCAACTGCTCGTCAGTAAGCGTGCGAAGATAGCCGGCGAGGCTCTCTGTGCCACAATCGTCCGTTAAGGCCAGCGCACGACCATCGCGATCGGAGATCACCGTTATATAACGATGGCCTTTTTTAAAGGCGACCTCATCCACATTGTCAGCACCAGTGATATAAGACGGATAGCAAAGCGCACGCGCTGTTTGTCACCGTGAAAAACGACGGTGCGACGGCAAAAGCCAATAACAACGAGAGCGTCGTGCGCATTCCTCTGCACTGACAGTTGATTCTTAGAACGTAGAGGCCTGGATTGCTGCCAGGCTTTTATTGCACTACCAGCTACGGCTAAAAGATAAGCGTCCCGGGAAGTACATAGCGCTTACAAAATATCCGACATGAAGCATACTGGAAACGAGGCGTATTGTTATTGTTGTTCATATTGGCTTCCGTGGCGGAAATATCAGGGGGTAGCTACATATCCCCCATGCAGCCAAGGCAACGATGTTAACTCTCGTCACCTGTTCCTTTCGACAGAGCCAACCTCGCAGAGGGCCAGATCTTACAACTTCACCTCAGTGATACAAAACACAAAAATACAAAACAATTTGATACAAATCATCCCTCTTATTTTAAATAAATCCATCTTGCAAGCCTACCAATCAGAAGGTAGCATGTGTAGTATCGCAAACATAAAGAGAAACTGCTCATGAATTATGTTATCTGCACTACCATTGTCGCCCTTGGTCTCATTCTGACAGGCTACGCAACTGCTGCAGATGAAATTAATCGTCAGGACGTTGTTGGTTTGATGCCGTCAGACTATATTTCTGTTGGTAATCTATATACACCAGAAGAGGTGGCAACTGCGCTTAAAGACAAAGCGGAGCAGGCAGGAGGTTCTCATTTCCGAATCACTTCATTGGGAGGAAAAAATAAACTTGATGGAACTGCCATTATCTATCGTTAAAATATGTATAATAGTCCCTTTAATACATAACAGGTAAAGCCGTGTCTACTTATGAGAATATACTTCGCATAACGGATACTCTGATCCAGCAACGCGGATTTTTGGGGTTCAGTTACGCAGATCTGGAAAAAGAAATTGGTATCAGAAAAGCCAGTATTCATCACCATTTCCCGAGGAAAACTGATCTTGGTATAGCCTACTGCCAATACAAAACAGAAGTATTTGATAGACTTAATATAACTCTCCATAATGTTTCTTCTGGTGTACAACGTCTCAGGACATATCTTGATGCATTTGCTGGTTGTGCTGAAAGAGGGGAAATGTGCGGTATTTATGCCATGCTATCCGACAGCCATCAGTTTTCTCCTGAATTACAGGAGGCTGTAAGTCAACTGGCACATCAGGAGATACAGATGATTAAAGATATTATCACCTCCGGGCAGAATAGTGGAGAGTTCAAAACAGTTCTTCTTCCGGATGAGCTCGCCGTTATAGTCTGTTCTACACTAAAGGGGGCACTGATGTTAAATCGACTTCCACCACATGATACCTATTCAGGAACCGTTAACGCTTTAATTAAAATGCTTGATACCCGTACTTAATCCTTTTTAGTGCATATAATTTTCCACCCGGAGAATGAAATGAAAAAATTTATTAATGTTTACATTAAATCAGATTATGACATAGTTATTCTTCGCCTGTCTGTTATTATAATATTTATGCTCTTCGGGACCTATAAATGGTTTGATTTTGAAGTGATGGCCCTCAAGCCCCTGATTTCTCCCACGTGGCTGAATATCCTGTACATTATGTTTGGTGTTCATGGGGGGAGCTATTTCCTCGGCATAGTGGAAACTATCACTTTTCTAGCACTGAGTATCGGCTTCTTCAGGCCTGCTGCTGGCATACTGGGAGATATTATCGTTATTGTTACAGGTTTAGTCACACTAAGTCTGTTACCACAACTGGGAAAAGTTGACAGTTTTGTCATCAAAGATGTGCTGCTGTTAGGTGCTGGTAGTGTCCTGCTGAAATATGATTTGAAAAATCATTTAAATATCAAAAACTGATTTTTCACTTCGGTGATGAACGTTTGCGTATTTTCATGGAAAGAGATTACCTAATCCCCCTCGTTCTCCTTCATGTTAATACGCAACGTTATGGAAAACAAAAATACCCTGAGTAAAAAGGTCCGTAGGCAGGCGAGTACTTTTATTTTCCGCTAGTTTTACTTTCCCATCGAAGGCCCCATACATCACTACGCCCACGAAACAACCGACGAAATAACGCAACTTGGCTGGATACAACGTATTGCCACAGATATGCAGCAACTGCGTCAGTCCGGAATGTCAGTCATCTCCGGGGATGTTGGGGTCTCAGGCACACTGACCGGCCCCCCGTGTTGTTTCCGGGTACTGTTTTTGATTTATGCAACAAAGTATCGCAGCGTCGAATATGAGCTATGGCCAGATTTTTGTTAATCGTGGTTGTTGCAACATGTAAGGCGAATGACCACACTATTCTGGCACGCTCGTAATCACGCTGAAATTCCGCTTCCTGTGCTGCCGTGAAGAGTTCCGACCAGGACATACGGCGAAGTGTATGTCTGTCAGTAATATCCGTCATGAGCTCTCAGCCTCCTCCTTCGTATTTCCGTCAGAAACACAAACGCCCCGCAGAGAAAATTCGCCAACATTCTCCTTTTTAATGGCGCGCAATGCATCGCGACAGGCCCGTTCGGTATGAAATGCCTGGCTGTGCACCGCCAGTGTGGGCTGCCGGGCATCACCGGAAGAGACATTAAAGGGAGATGAAAGCCAGAAAATCAGTAGCCACATGCGTCACACCTCGTCCTTTTTATGCGGGTATCTGGCCAGAATATTGAGCGCCTGTAATGGAGCTTCATGCATTTCACGGATACAACGGGCATCGGTGATGTTTTCCCTGTAATGCGTGGTTTCCAGCATCATATGATGCATATGCAGCATCCGGGCCAGGGCTGCGCGGAGTTCTTCAATATGTTGTTCATGGGAATACTGGCGGGGCTGTATCCGGCAGAGAGGGATAACCTCCACATCATCCGGGTGCGCGCGAAGCCACGCGTCAGTGACTGCAATGTCTTCAGTGTAAAACCATGTGCCGGATGTCCCGTTGGCCAGAAAACGCATTTTCCAGGCTTCTGGGGTGGCGGTTGTGTTGTTATCTTTCATGGTGCCACCACTCATTCAACAGGCTTAATGCTGTCCAGGCGCAGTCTGCTCAGACTGTCGTGGCTGCCACAGCGGCGTCCTGTACTTTTGCTGTAGCACTCCTGCCCCCTGATACACCATGCCGTTGGCGTTTCGTAGAGGCTGACACGTCGGGTTTTATCTTTACTGGCTAGAAGCCCGGTGTGAGTTTTTGTCTTTTTCATCGGTGGGGTACAAACGCAGAAATTTTGTTGTCATCAGTTTTTGCCTGCAGAGGCCTGAAAAGACAGCGTTTTCAGGCCCTGTTCAGGTTAGTGAATATTCTTGCCTGGCCTTTCGGCAATATCAATCCCCTGAAGTTGCATGGATATCCCATGCCCATTGAGCATCTGGCTGTCCATGGAATGGATACCGCATGTCATCATCAGGTTGTAACAAAGCGTACTCAGCATGGCGAGTGCCTCTTCTGAGGATTTACAATGTGTGTTCATAAGGGCCAGAAACTGCTCAACAACATCCGGGTTAATGCTGGTACTGTGTATTTCATCCTTCATGATGTGTCCTTGTTTTTTATTATTTTGCATTTCAGAAAATAACACGATGCATGTAACCCAGAAAACCGATATGTGCACGCGTAGTCACTTTCTGGCAGATTCCGGTCTCTGAAACAAAATACGAGGTGGCATGAAGCGGATTGTGGCGGACAGGGAAAGTGATTTGATTCCGGGGAAGGCGCTGTGCAGCAGTCTTATCCGGCAGTTTAAAGGGGTGGACGGAGACCAATGAGGCACTGGAGCAGATTCAGTGCAGAGGTGACCTGCTTTATCAAACTTAATTGTGACAAAATGGCGATTGAGAAGGTGCAATTGACTTATCCGGATTCGGTCGTGGCGAGGTGGTGACCCTGCATTCTGCTAACCGGGTTATGAGCCAGGAGTCAGCGATAGACAAAGGGACTTATCTGACCGGGCCCCCGGAAAAATGGCGGGAGAGAATGATACCTTCCTGCTGACGAGACCGGACTTTGAGATGACGAGCGATAGTGCGGCAGTGATGTACAGCCTGATCGGTAGCTGCAAAACTTAACGGAATCGAGCCGGAAACGTGGCTACGCCACGTGATCAGTGTAATCAACACCTGGCCTGCCAACCGCATGAAAGAGTTGTTGCCCTGGAACGTCACTCTCTCTGTAAACTAATTTTTACCCCACGTCCTTCACGGTGCGCTTACACTCTGGACAAGTATGTAAATGATAAGTTAAAAATAATCCGTGCATTTCCTGTGACGATATTAGTTGTTGGTAACGAAATCTCATTAGCGGATCGGAAATGCACTTAACCTAATACGTTGCCACTGTTCCGCCAGGAGTTGCAGTGGCAACGTATTCTACCGTCAGTGATAGCGTTTTGTTATTATCAGAACTGATAGTTCAGCGACATCCAGTAATTTCGCTCAGGTATCACATATCCTGTTGTTGATGATCCCGTCTGGAAGTAATCACCGGCATACAGCGTACTCTTACCGGCACTGTACAGGCTCACGTCACTGTAATCCTTGTTGAGCAGGTTATTCACCGCAGCATTCAGCGTCAGGGCATCCGTCATCTTCCACGACAGACCTGCATCCACCACCGTCCAGGCTTTCAGGTATTCTCCTTTCTCATCATACACTTTCTTCTGTACAGCGCTCAGTGACGAATAATTCTGGGTGAAACGTGGTGTTTTCCCGCGATAACGGGCACCCAGCCATGATGCCACCTCTTCGGTGATCTGCCAGTTCAGTTTCGCATTCACCATGTGTTCAGGGGTATAACTCAGCGGCGCACCTTTGTTATCACCATCACGTTGTTCACTTCGGGTCCAGGTGTAATTCAGTGACAGCGTGACATCCTCTGACCACAGCGGCAATGTGCCGGCAAATTCCACACCATGCAACCGGGCCTTTCCGCTGTTTACATAGCTATTGGTGTTATCATTTATGGAATAAGAGACAATCTTGTTGGAGAAGTCAGTCATAAAACCTGTGACATTGGCATTCAGACCGGCGGGGTTATCGTAATACACCCCAGCCTCATAACTGACGCTCTCTTCCGGCTTCAGGTTGGGGTTACCAAGTAGATTTGTTTTTCCCTGCCCGGATACACCACTAATCCCTTTATGTAGCTGCCCCATTCTGGGTGCCTTATATCCCGTGGTCACACCGCCTTTCAGCGTCCAGGCATCTGCCACATCCCAGACCAGATATGCACGCGGACTGAAGTGTCCCCCGAATTGCTCATGATGTTCATAGCGGCTGCCCGCAGTCAGCGCAAGTGCATCCGTGAGATGCCACTCATCCTCAGCAAATACCGACCAGCTTTTCTGCCGGAAAGTTTCACCTGTGCTGGCAAGGACAACTCCGTCTTTCATGGACGAGCTCTGAAACTCGCCCCCCACCGTAACCAGATGAGATTCTCCCAGAGGGGTAAGCAGTAATGAATTCAGGATAAGGTTCGATTCCTTAAGCTCCCGCGGCTGACCGGCAAGCCCCCATTTGTCGCGCTTCAGTACACTGCGTACGAGCTCACGACCTTTATTTTCTGTCTCGTTCCAGTTCAGATACGATTTCCATGTTCCGAAGGTGAAAGTATGATCATAGCCAGCTGAAATTTTGTTTCGCTCATAGCGCAGGGTCCGGTCATATCCCCCCGTCAGACTCCCCAGTTGCCCATCCCGGTTATCATAACGCTGCCGGGTGGTATCCATATCAAACCAGAGCACATCCTGCTCCGACGCCTTCCAGTCAAGACGTGCACCAAGATTATAATTCTGTGACTCCGTGGGATAAGGAATACGCGTGGCTGCTGTATCGCTCAGTGATGTGACCGATGAGCCCTGACGCTGTTGTGTGCTACCGCGTACCTGCAGGCTGACAGAATCATCCACAAGGGGACCACTGCTCCAGAAATTAAACTGGCTGCTGTTACCCCATTTGTTGCTTTCCTGCAGATTCAGCCCTGCATTGACGGAAGAGAGCCATTTGTCTGCATTCTTTCTGGTAATGATATTCACCACACCGCCCATCGCATCAGAGCCATACAGTGTGGACATCGGCCCCCTGATAACCTCAATACGCTCAATGGCGGCCAGAGGGGGCATGAACCCGGTATTCATGGCAGAAAAACCGTTGGGAGTCACGTCACTGCTTCCGCCCTGACGAACACCATCAATCAGTATCAGCGTGTAACTGGCTGGCATTCCTCGGATGCTGATTTCCAGCCCACCGGTTTTACCCGTACCACTTTCAACATCCACACCCTCTACTGATCTCAGAGCCTCCGCCAGATCGTGGTACTGGCTGGACTGCAATTCCTCCTGGCTAATCACAGAAACACTGGCGGCTGCGTTAGTCAGCTTTTTCTCATAGCCGGATGCCGAGACAATCATCACATCCTCTGCAGCAGCTATGCTGCTGGCTGAAAATCCGAGACAGGGAATGACTACGGAAGCCAGAGTGGTTATTCGCATATTACTAATCTCCGATCATGTTAACCGGCAAGACAATACACAAATACAAACAATAATGAGAATAATTTATATTTACCTTTTACAAAAAATAAAGATTATTGACAAAACTAAATATAAATAACGACTGCCTCGGCATGCCAGTTAACAGCTATCCGTATGGCGTGTTCGGTTTTGCGAATAAAAAATGGTTACTGTAGAAGCGGATTTCCACCACATGTCAACCATGAATGGTCAGTGGTGCGAGACGACTGGGATGATTTGGTCGATGACTTCTTCCGGCGAATACTGATAGAAACATTGAAATATTGTAAGAGAAAGCGTTCAAAATTCTGTGGCACGTGAAAAATTCTACAGCGTCATCACCTTATTCAGTCGACCTTCAAAATAAACGTTTAACAGAGACAATCACCATTTGGATTGTCCGCTGAGGAGGCGAACGATTTCCTAGACAGCTTTATCATGTCAGCCCACATTGTTGGCGCTGACAATGGATTTGCCCCTATATTTCCAGACATCTGTTATCACTTAACCCATTACAGGCCCGCTGCCGCAGATATTCCCGTGGCGAGCGATAACCCAACGCACTATGCGGATGCCATTCGTTATAATGCTCGAACGCCTCTGCAAGGTTCTTTGCTGCCGTTAACCCGTCTGGTTTGGGTATGATACTTATGTAGTCACGCTTTATCGTTTTCACGAAGCTCTCTGCTATGCCGTTACTCTCCGGACTCCGCACCGCCGTGTTCTTCGGTTCAAGTCCCAACATCCGGGCGAACTGGCGTGTTTCATTAGCCCGGTAGCATGAACCATTATCCGTCAGCCACTCTACTGGAGACGCCGGAAGCTCGTTGCCGAAGCGGCGTTCCACCGCTCCCAGCATGACGTCCTGTACTGTTTCACTGTCGAAGCCGCCCGTAGTGACCGCCCAGTGCAGTGCCTCACGGTCACAGCAGTCCAGCGCGAACGTGACTCGCAGTTTTTCTCCGTTATCACAGCGGAACTCGAACCCGTCAGAGCACCATCGCTGATTGCTTTCTTTCACGGCCACTTTGCCAGTATGTGCCCGTTTCGATGGCGGTACAGCGGTTTTTCGCTCAAGCAACAGCGCATTCTGGCGCATGATCCGGTAAACACGTTTGGCATTGATCGCAGGCATACCATCAAGTTCGGCCTGTCTGCGAAGCAGCGCCCATACCCGACGATAACCATACGTGGGCAGCTCTCCGATAACATGGTATATACGGAGAAGCACATCCGTATCATCAGTGTGACGACTGCGGCGGCCATCCATCCAGTCATCGGTTCGTCTGAGAATGACGTGCAACTGCGCACGCGACACCCGGAGACAACGGCTGACTAAGCTTACTCCCCATCCCCGGGCAATAAGGGCACGTGCGCTATCCACTTTTTTGCACGCCCATATTCAACGGCTTCTTTAAGGAGTTCATTTTCCATCGTTTTTTACCGAGCAGGCGCTGGAGTTCTTTAATCTGCTTCATGGCAGCAGCAAGTTCAGAGGCAGGAACGACCTGTTCTCCTGCGGCCACAGCACTAAGACTTCCCTCCTGGTATTGCTTGCGCCAGAGAAATAACTGGCTGGCTGCCACACCATGTTGCCGGGCAACAAGGGAGACCGTCATTCCCGGTTCAAAGCTCTGCTGAACAATAGCGATCTTTTCCTGTGTAGTACGCCGTCTGCGTTTCTCCGGTCCTAAGACATCAATCATCTGTTCTCCAATGACTAGTCTAAAAACTAGTATTAAGACTATCACTTATTTAAGTGATACTGGTTGTCTGGAGATTCAGGGGGCCAGTCTAGTGATATTCTCACCACAACATAAAACAACAAGAAAACAAAGCGTACCTTCTCTCCTGAGTTTAATCTGGAATGCGCCCAACTTATCGTTGATAAAGGTTACTCATACCGGGAAGCTACTGAAGCTATGAATGTTGGTTTCTCTACTCTGGAGGCATGGGTATGTCAGCTCAGACGGGAACGTCAGGAGATCACGCCTTCTGCAGCACCATTCACATCAGAGCAGCAATGTATTCGTGAGCTGGAAAAGCAGGTGCGTGTAAGCGTCAACGGAGCACCGTATTGACGCTTATTTATTAGTGAGTACTACGTTCCATGGCAGGAGTTCGTCAACTCGGTTGGAAGGCCATTCCGGCAGTACGCTCAGGATATGGCGCAGATACGCTTCCGGATCGATACCATTCAACCGGCAGGTGCCGATCAGCCCGTACAACAGTGCACCACGCTCGCCGCCGTGATCGCTACCGAAGAACACGTAGATGATATGACCTTTATATACTCACTATAGCATTGGTGGGATATTCCAGAGGAGGTCATCATGCATTCGGAAAATATTGCGGCTTACGTCGGGCTGGATGTGCATAAAGAAACGTTGGCGGTTGCTATTGCTGCACCTGAACGGCTTGGCGAAGTTCGTTATTATGGTACGATTAACAACGAAGCCCAGGCTGTACGTCGATTATTTCAGAAATTGCAGGGACTTTACGGAAACATTCTTTCCTGCTATGAGGCTGGCCCCTGTGGTTTTGGGCTATATCATCAACTCACAGCGATGAATATAAAATGCCAGGTTATTGCCCCTTCCCGCATACCAAAATCACCGACAGACAGAATCAAAAATGATCATCGGGACGCAATTTCTCTCGCCAGGTTACTGCGGGCTGGAGAACTTACCCCTGTCTGGATCCCTGACCTGACTCATGAAGCTATGCGGGATCTAATCAGAGCCCGTGCAGCAGCTAAACGAGACAGCAGAGTTGCCCGACAGCGAATTCTGAGCATGCTATTGCGAACAGACAAACATTATGCAGGAAAGCACTGGACAGGAAAACATCGAACCTGGTTAGCTAATCAATCATTTAGTCAGCCATCTCAACAGATTGCTTTTCAACACTATTGTCAGAGTCTGGAGCAGATTGAAGATCGCATACTTCAACTCGACCAGGAAATATCTCGCCTGTTACCTGAGTGGTCTCTGTGCAATCTGGTCTGCCAGTTGCAGGCTCTTAAAGGTGTTGGTCAGCTAATTGCAATAACTCTGGTTGCTGAACTGGGTGATTTTTCGCGATTTTCCAATCCCAAACAGCTCATGGCTTTTCTGGGACTGGTGCCAGGTGAATATTCCAGTGGAAACAGTATTCGTCCCAGAGGAATAACAAAAGTTGGAAACAGCGAACTGAGACGTCTGCTTTACGAAGCCGCCTGGTCTTATCGTACACCTGCAAAAGTTGGGGCATGGCTTATATATTACCGACCGGACTCTGTAACACAATATTCCAAAGATATTGCATGGAAAGCTCAACAACGATTGTGTTCTCGTTACCGAAGTCTGACAGCAAAAGGGAAAAAATCACAAGTAGCCATTACGGCGGTGGCTCGTGAGTTGACTGGATTTATGTGGGATATTGCACTTGCTGCCCAATCATCATTCAGTCAGCAGAAGCAAAATTAAACCCTGAAGCAGTCAGACACGGAATGAGTGATCCTCGTAAAAGAATTCAGGGAAGCCAGAATGCGCTAATACCTGCACGTAGAAAGAGGCCAGCTCACTGCGTAAATCGTCATGGGGCTAAAATCCCCGAATAAGAGTTTGTAAAATCCAAGATACAGTCTGACTGTTTCAGGTTCTTTAATCCGCGATATAACGAAGCTCCCGGAGCTGCGTAAGGTCTTTTTGGGCTTAATATTTGACAAAGGTCATAAGAATTTTTCTTTCCGAGACAGACTGCACGAAGCGCTCTTTCCGCTGTGTTATTGTCCGCCTCCGCCAGACCGTCATCACAGAAGTTGCACAACGCAACCCAGTGCTTCCTGATATACCGGAACGCATCTCTCAGACGGCATTTTTTCGATAACGTGTGTTCTTTCTCCTGCATCAGCTTATACAGGGAAGTCAGTAGCGGTTTACTCTGCATTTGCCTGACCGCCAGGCGTTCAGACACCGGCAACCCGCGTATTTCGTGCTCAATGGCGTACAGTTCGCCGATTAGTTTCAGTGCTTCTTCCGCCGTCGCGCTTTTAGTACTGATATATACATCGTGGATTTTGCGCCGCGCATGAGCCCAGCATCCTGCTTCCGTCAACGCGCCGCCTTCACGTTCGGCACTGAACAGCCGATCGTAACCTGCGAACGCATCTGCCTGCAGGATACCCCGGAAGGGACGAAGGTGTTGCTCCGGATGTTTACCCTGATGGTCCGGTGAGTAGGCGAACCAGACCGCCGGAGGTTCTGGCGAACCGGCATTCCGGTCATCCCGGACATACGTCCAGATATATCCTGTTTTCGCCTTCTTCCTGCCCGGTGCCAGTACTTTTACTGGTGTGTCATCAGTGTGAACCTTGCGGGTGTTCATCACATAACTGTACAGGGCATCATTCAGCGGAGTCATTAACTGGCAGCACGCATCAACCCAGTTGGAGAGTAAGGCACGGCTCAGTTCGACACCCTGGCGGGCAAAGATTTCACTCTGACGATACAGTGGCAGGTGTTCGCAGTATTTTCCCGTTAACACGCGGGCAAGTAACCCCGGGCCCGCGATACCACGCTCTATCGGACGGGATGGTGCCGGTGCTTCAACGATGCAGTCACATTTTGTACAGGCTTTTTTTACCCGTTCTGTGCGGATCACTTTCAGGGCGCTGCTCACCAGTTCCAGTTGTTCTGCGCTGACTTCCCCCAGATAATCCAGCTCACCGCCACACTCCGGGCAACAGCTTTCTTCAGGCTCCAGGCGGTATATTTCACGGGGGAGATATGCCGGTAACGGACGACGATGGCGTGACTGTCGCAACTGGCGGGGAACCAGCGGGTCATCCTCACGCCCACTGTAACGATCGCTTTCCTGCTCGCGTTGTTTCAGCAGGGCTTCAGCCTGTTCAACCTCACGACGCAGTTTTTCAGAACGGGTTCCGAACAGCATCCGGCGCAGTTTTTCTATCTGAGCCCGCAGATGCTCTATTTCCCGTTCATCTTCTTCGATCTTTTCTTCGGCACGTGCCAGTGCAGAGCGCAGGAAGGCCTCCGTCTCTTCAACCAGACTCAGTTGCTGGTCTTTCTGACGGAGGGCTTCAGCCTGCTCAGAGAGCAGCCTTTCCAGCTCAGCGATGCGAATGAGGTATTTCTGACTCATGGCCGTTTTTATAATGCGGTCAGGAGTTTTTTACAACATTGTCAGTGCGTTAAGGCGGGATGTTTTTGGCTGACGCCAGTCCAGCTTATCGAGGAGCATTGCCAGTTGCGAGCGGGTAATGGATATCTTACCGTCACGCACCGCAGGCCAGATAAACTGACCTTCCTCAAGGCGTTTGGTGAACAGGCACAGACCATCAGCATCAGCCCAGAGGATTTTAATCGTGTCTCCCCGTCGGCCACGGAAGATAAACAGGTGACCGGAGAAGGGGTTATCATCCAGCACATGCTGTATCTGCTCCCCCAGACCGTTGAAGGATTTACGCATATCAGTAACGCCGGCAACGAGCCAGATACGGGTACCTGATGGGAGTGAAATCATCGTCCCCTCCCGGTCAGCTCACGGATCAACACCGTGAGCAGCTCTGGTGAAGGATTTTCCAGCATCATTTTACCGTAATGGAATTCCACATGGCAGGAAGCTGCACAAGCAACTGATAATGCCTCCGGAGCAGGAGCATCTGTAGCACAGCGCGGGGTGTCGATAAGTTCCACTGGAACCAGAGTCGGAGAGGCCGGAAAAGATTGTGATACTGTAGGGCCTACAATAGTTGGAGGCATTCTACGAGAAATACGTCCTTCTCTTTGCCAGAGGCGTAGCCATTTAAAAATCAGGTTGTTATCAACGCCATGTTCCCGGGCCAGTTGTGCAACATTGGCATTTGGTTTCGAAGCCAGTTCAACCATATGAAGTTTAAATTCATTAGAAAATATCCGGCGGGTTCCGGAGCGCCAGTCTGTAGGTTTATCCATCAATAGAACTCCGTCTAATTTAGAAGGAGCTCTAATTTAGTCTGCAAGGAGCAGGTGTTACAGACGGCATTGGCTTTACGCTTACCAGGTGTCCACTAGTTGATGAAAAGGTGGGCACCTACGTTACCAATACTGGCTTAATGGCTACATACGGCGGTCAGTTTACGCTTACGACAATCCTGATAATACGCTTATGAACATTACAACACGCTCATGCGGAACCTGGATGGGGGAAGGAACGGTGAAGCTGTTAGCGAATGACCGGCGTTTGTATAAACGCCGGTCATGATGAATGATATTTCAGAATATACCTCGGGCTAAAATACCGGGACAGAGATCAGGCGTGATTAATCTGCAGCATTTTTAATAACAGAAGTACTGAGCTTACTTTACCTTTGATGATGGAATAGTTATTTCCGTCGGTACTCATTTTTCCCTGAAATAATGTCACGGATGTTTCTTCCTGCTGATCCTGCAGGCGCAGTCGTAAGGTCATATTTTTAATGAGCTGAGATCCGGGAGGCAAGGGGTATTTGCTGTCAGATACTGGGCGACTGAGTCTGATGTGGCGCGTATACAGCCCGTTTTCGTACAGGGTGGCCTCTGTTATGGTGTCAGTGACCAGCATGTGGGAGACAATGCTGTATTCTTTTTTAAAGCACCCACCAGAAACGGTGATTGTAATGATAATGGTCTTCTCGATCGAGATGTAAATACCCGTTTCGTTATACTGTCCGTATCGGAACCATGAGAACTCAGTTGCATTCCAGCCATGATCCAGAATATGTGCATTTTTTTGCCTGATAGTTTCTTTTTTTATTCGCTCATGTTTAAGGCATAACAGGCAGATAAATAATGTCAGAAAAAGAAAGCTAATAATGAGAGCAAGAGCGATATAGTCTGTCACAGGGTAATACATATTCTCTCCGGTAGAAGAAGGGCCGCAAACGCGGCCCGGGCTGTTATCAGAAAGAGTAACGGAAGTTGGCGTTGATCGCGTTATCCACGTTGTATTTACCAAATGCCGATTTCTCAAACTCAAGACCGAAGCGAAGATTATCGCGAATTTCGGCGTTGAGACCAACATTCATGAGCATACGACCGTCTTTTTCACCTTTGATACGTTTCTCACCGGACGCATCACGCAGTACGGTTTCACCGTTGGCAAACAGGTCAAACTGGTAGCCAAGGCCGGCGCGGGCTGTGACTTTCCAGTCCTTACCGGAGAAGGATTTACCCACATCAACACCGGTACGCCCAATCAGCGGATTAAAGTCCTTATCCTTCATGGTGAGGTTCATTCCCTGGTCCTTCCAGGAGAACTGTTTCCCGGATACAGCACCGTAAACAAGTTCCGCCTGCGGCTCAATCCATGCAGAGTCAGTTACATGGTAACGGTAACCGACTTCCGCACCGGCATACCAGGAGTGGGAGCTGTAGTCTCTGGTGCCAAGGCCGGCGAAAGTTGCGGTATACTCGTTGTCATGGTGAACGTACTTACCGATGAGGTCGATATATGCTCCGGACTCAAACATGGCAGAGGCATAGAGACCGGCACCCACAGACTTCGTTTCACCACTGAAGGCATCACTGCCTGCATGGCTGTCGGTATAGGTCATGGTCACCCCGGTGAAGAGGTCAAGGCCATCGAGTTCATGTTTGTTATCCGCACCGACCTGAACGTGGGTGTAGTTGTCACTGAATCCACCGCCGGCAGACCCGGTTCCGCTAATGATTCGGGCCCATGCACCGGACTCACCGTTAATGTCACGCAGATCACCCATACGTTTGTTAAGGTTGTTGACCTCAGCAAGGAAGGCTTTATAGCCGCCTGACATCAGTAATGTTGCCTTTTTAGCCGCATCGGCGTTGGCCACAGATTTATAGCCGATCAGAGTCCATGTTGCTTTGTCTGTATCGTTCTTTTGCTCGATAACCGGTGTTACATCACTGAAGCCAATACTCCGAGTCGTAGCTTTAAAGACATCTACTGCAGTTCCTTTTGGTGCGCTGACCAGATCGATATTCAGTCCGTTGCTGTTTCCATTTTTCTCAATGAAGTCGACTAACAGAAGGTTGTTTTTACCAGACAACGATTTATTGACAACAAGCTGATCTGCTTGGGCCAGATTTGCACGCAGCACAAATGCACTGTCATCTATAGTAAGGTTGTTCACTGTAAGGGTTGTAAACTTCCCATTATCACCAGTAAAACGCACCATACTGTCTTTTGTTTCTAGACGATTAATTGATGACTGGCTATTTAGATGCCAGATCGCATTATTCATGCTAACTGTAGCTTTGGGGGCTGTTATTGCGCCTCGATAAGCGGTATCAAAGCCATACAAAAGAGTCTCTGCCCATGCCTGATAAGCAGACGATATAGTCGGTGTTTCAGTTTCAGGCTGTCCCAGAGTAATGGTTGCTGCATCATCAGCATAAATATTTCCGGTGACAGATGCCATATTTCTGGCAATGAAATTTGCATTTCCACCACTCAGCCTGAATCCATCAGCAGCGTAGTGGAGACCCGGCGTTACAGTTTTACTATTCTGTTCAGGGATTCCCATCATAGTCAGTTCACCGGAGATATCAATACCTTTTGTTGTGAACATGGAATTTTGTGCTATAACTTTTGCTCCTTTATCTATACTTATAGGAGTATTATCCAGAAAGGTTGCACCATTAAGTGTAACTACAGCTTGATCACCTATGGCTATTTGGCTGTTATGTGCAGTGATGCCACCTGTAAATTTAGTTTCTCCTATGGATAGATTAGTACTGATAGTTTGTTTGAAGTCAAAACCATTATTAGTAATATTTTTCCCTGCAAGATTATCAATGTAAACATTTTTATCGCCGATTGTGATAGCTGATTTATTTGCTGATATATTTCCTTCAACATTGGCATTGCGTGATATTGAAAAGTCAGCATTGTTCAGGTGTAATGTATCAAATTTAAACACCCCGGTTTTCCAGTCAGGCTGATCAAATGAGGTCTGCTGATTATTACTTTTGTAATCAGAATTGAACTTTTTATTATATGAACTCTCTGTTTCTTTCAAAACGGTGACCCAGTCCGTTCCACAAAGAAATACCAGGGAGCAATGATTCGCTGAGCTTCTGAATATTGCATGCTCTGTTGCATGGCCTTGCATGGTAAGACTGGCATTACTGACTTCAACATCATTTTTTGTGTTGACACTACCATCCAGAATTAATTTTGCATTAGTTTTCTTATCCTGAGAATTAATATTGTGTGTTAGTTTTATATTGCCATTTATGTTCCCATGATATATGTAGGAGTCTTCGTTATTGATTGCCAGAACGGCTTCTTTCGTTGTATCTGAGTTAGTTATTGTTGTTCCATCGTCAGTGGCGGCAATTCTAGTAAAAGTCTGATTGTGTCCATTTAAATCTAGCGTACCACCACGTTTAGTAAAAAATATCCCCGCATATTGATCATTGCCAAGGGAATTATCTTTATTTAGTATTACCTTACCATTTCCGCTTGCAAGGTATATATTGTTAAATGTTCCTTCTTCATTAAGAATAACATTTCCTTCACCTATCTTTATATTTGCCCCCTGTTTTTTTTGAACATTCAGAGTACCAGGGCCTATTTTGTGTAAAACATCATCACTGGAATACAATGCATTCCAGTTTACAATGCTTTCTTTTCCGATATCAATTCCTGCTCCTTTAAATGTAAATCCCTGACCGTTTATGTTATATTCATGGCCTTCGTCAAAGATAATACCACCGCTACCAAAATCCAAATTATCCTTAAACAGGACATCTCCCCCATTTGTGAACACAATATCTTTGTCTTTAGTTATTTTTTCTTGAGTACCAGTGGTATCTGCATTGTTTTGGTGTAATGTTATATCTGTGTTTTTAATGGTTACATTATTGCCATTCAGATTTATTTTATGACTATAGGTATCTTTTAACTCACTAACCAGTTTATCATTGTATTTTGTTATCCATGTCAGTTGGTCACCATTAACGCTGGCAATACCATGGGTTGTTCCGACTAATACCCATTTTTCTAGTTTGTTATCATATAAGTATGCTCCAGAGCCGCTGTCTCCGAATATTTCAAGATTACGAAATGTTTTATCATTTTTATAAATCATCATGCCGTATGAGTCCCATTGGGTGACCTCAAATAGACTAGCACTTAACAGATCATGGCTATATGCTGAATTTGTTGAGATTTTGGATTCACCATTAATAAATGATGTTCCTCCAGAGCCAGCACGAAAACCTATGATTTTTTTTGAACCGTCAGAAGTGACTATACCGTAGCGTTCTAATGCATCAGAATATGTTGTAGGGTTGGTCTCTGCCGGGGTGGCACCTACTGTTTCCACAACAAATTTATTTAACCTCTGAATCTCAAAATCATTGGAATTTCTTCTGTCAACAACCCTGTAAGAAGACTGAGCGTAAACCTGGGTTTCTGCGGCCTGAGGGTTCTTTTTGTTATGTGCAACAGTAACACTATAAGAACCTCCTATTGCGGTAGCTGCGCCACTCGCTGCTGCACCAGAAAAATCCGGAATTGAGAGATTATGGAAAGAGAATTTATCTCCGTTTTTTAAAGTGATTGTTACGTCTGTTGCTCCGGGCTGGAAAATACCTTTATTTTGTGCAAGATCAAGATAGTCTCTCGCCCATACATTTGATATATCAATATTTGCTGCATTTACTGTACCGGCAACAGCCAGAGACAACATTGTTGCTACAAGTTTTCGGTTTGTTTTACCAGAAACTCTTTTCGCTAATTCAGAAACAGCAATGAGTCCGCCAGTGGCAGCACTATATTTAAGGGAGTATATTTTATTCATATATTCTCTCAACTCATTTATTGAATGAACAAAGTATTAAGAATTAAAATTATTAGTAACGGTTGGTTACTAACAGCTTGCTAAAAGTAACAGTTCTATATTGTAAATATGTGACAATGTTCTCATTAATGATGAGAGATTATGTGAATCAATACTAATTGATCGTTAATTGATCGTTTTTTGTTTTTTTTTGCCCAATGTGGGGAGGGGTAATGTTTAATATTTCGATATGATCGAATATCTGTTCGCATGGAACATCGTTCAGTGATTCACGACGAATTAGCGATCGACCACGATGCGATTTTGCAGTGTGCCGAAGAAGTTCTCCATCGCTGCGTTATTCAGACCGTTTCCTTTGTGCGGCATATTTTGTGCTACTCCATGGGGCTTTAACTTTGCCTATAGCCTGCCATTCGATATTGCCAACCCTGATCCGTATGTAGCTACGGGGCATCCTCCGGGCCGGGCACTGACAATGCATCGTGCACCATCGTATTAACAATCTCCATTACCGGACTTTATGACAGGCGCAGGAGAAAATCTCCCGGTTAAACTGAACGGAGAACCAGCGACAGGTACCTCTTTTTACCCTGTAGCAAGTACTCTATAACATACTCCCCCATTTTTCGTTGGCCTTCATTGCAGCAAAGTTCCGACTCAGGATATTGGGCGCAGATCATCCTCTCAGGAATTTCAGGATCTGCCAGACGGTGCTGAGACGACGCTTACTTGTAAGGTTAGTTTTCAGACGGACAATGAAATGAGGATATGCGATAAATTTCAGTCAAAGATCCATAAAACAGACATAATGTTATTCAGTGGTGAACAGTCCATTCCGGAGACGGAATATCTTGTTAAGGCTGTATATTATACTGGCTGTAAACAACATGGCCACCAAGGACCATGTTGTTTACAGCATACCCTTGTTGCAAAAGCATCCACGTCAGAACAGCACTGAGTAGTTCAGACCAAAGGTTCGGCCCCGGCCTTTGTAGTCGTACAGTGAAGCAGGGCCGTAACCCGGGCTGTAGTACAGAGGTGCACGCTGTCCCCAGACAGTGGTATAGTCACGGTCGAAGAGGTTCTCAACGCTGAAGCTGAGTGTTCCCACCGGAAGCTGCCAACTACTGATAAAATCGACGGTAGTGTAACCATTAATATCGTTACCCTCTGCATCGCTTACGTCGAAAGAAGTGGTGCTCTGTACACGCAGACTCCACGGTTCCGGCGCCCAGTTAATGTAAGCTGTCGCTTTCGATGGACTTGATTCCTTCACGTCATATTTTTGCCATTGACCGTTCACTTTCGACTCGGTTTTCAGCACATTGAAGTTCACACCGGTACTCCAGTCAGTATCCGGGATCAGGTAGTCCACCGCACCTTCCACGCCGTAAATACGGCGCCTGTCGTCCTTCACACTGATGGTCAGATCTTTATTCCTTTCCACGCTCTTATTGGAAAGCGAGTAATATGCCGCGATTTGAGTCCGCAGGTTGTCACCGGTAAAGCGCCAGCCCAGTTCATAAGAATCGACTTTCACGCCTTCCAGCTTACTGTCGCTGACGTTCACGCTCTTTGTCAGGGGAAGATGGCCGTTCACTGCTGCACCATAGATGCCGCGACCATAATATTTCCCCGGATCCGGCAATGCCACCCCCTGGGAAAAATTGAACCATGCCTGCTGACGTTCGGTGATGTGCATCAGCAGACCAGCATTGAACAGAAAGTTATCGTAATCTACCGAACCACCAGGAATGGCGTCGGCAGATATCGCCTTCCCGGCAGCAATCTTCTGTTGCTGCGTGTAGTCGATGAAATCATCTACCCTGTTCTCAGTATACTGATAGCGTACGCCACCGCTAACGGTAAAAATATCATTAATGTCATAGCTGGATTGCAGGAAGGCCGCCAGATTGGTGATGTCATATGACGGATAGCGCCCGGTGGTGTAAATCTTATGGTTGTTCAGCCCTCCGGAAGCACTTGCCTGAGCCAGATCGAAGAACATCTGGTTGGAGGTAAAGCGCTCATGCTCAGCATCCAGCCCCCAGGTGATTTGCCAGCCGTCCATAAGTTGGCTGTTCAGAGTCAGTTTCATGCCGTACTGGTCGGTATCCTGCTGTGACGAGGAGAAAGCCGTCGCCTGTTTATTCGCATTTACCGTCGGGAACGGGTAGAACCGCAACGACTCATCGCGGTAGTAAACCTGACCGACCAGTTCCTGTCTCAGGAAATCACTGTCAGAGTACTGCAGGCTGATCAAATGCCGCTCAGTGCCGGGAATGCGGTCAGAATTCAGCCCCTTACTGACGTATGGTGTGCTGCTCCCGCTGATGGCGGAAAAGCCTTTCCCGAGATTAAGCCCGTAATTGTCGTCCCCCTGACTTTTATAGTACTGCGTTATCAGTTGAAGCTGCCGGGATTCATCGATGTTCAGCGTACCGGTTCCCATGATGTCCAGCCGATTGGAGTGCTGCAGGCCGGTCTGGGTGTTATCAAGCAGGGTGGCATCGCCGTTACCGTCAAACCAGCCGCCAAATTTCTGATATGCCACGGAAAGACGTCCGGAGATATGGTCATTTCCGCCGGAGACAGCACCGGCAATGCGCTCATCGTGATCTTTACTGCTGTTAAAGCCACTTTTTGTGCCAGCCTCAAACTCCATCATGGTTTCCGGCTGGCCTTTTTTGGTCACGATGTTGATCAACCCTCCGGTACTCCCGCCACCGTACAGGGCCGTCGCGCCGGAGATCACTTCAATATGGTCGATATTAAAAGGATCGACAGAGTCCAGTTGTCGGCTGTCGGAACGTGAAGAGTTGAGGCGCACACCGTCAATCAGGACAACCAGCGGGCGGCCACGCATGTTCATACCGTAGTTGGTTCGGCTCTGGCTGCTGACATCAAGGCCGGGGATTAACTGAGCCAGTGCGTCTTTCAGCTCTTTACCGCCCTGAATCTGCTGCTCCAGTTCGGCATTTTCGATAACCCAGGTGGTTTGCGCCATCTCCGCTACAGTTCGATTGCTGCGGCTGGCAGACACTATGATCTCATTATCATCGTTTTGCTGGGCGACAGCTGGTGACAGCACGACAAGAAGCAGCGGACCAAGAGCCCGGGGCATATACTTTTTGCGCATCATCGTTATTCCTGAATATTTGTTGTATAGTGAGTTAAAGCAGCAGCCTCCGGCTGCGGTTTTTTCCGGCTGCCGCTGCGCCACTGAATCAGTGCGGGCGGCATACTGAGATCGAATAAATCACGCCCCAGTACGCGATTAAGAATACGTGCAGATCTCCAGGCCATCAGGCTGAGCTGGGGTTCGGCGATGCCATGAGTTTGCATGCTGGCGTTGACCGCAAAGATGTTATTTTCTTTCGGGCCACTCCATTCCAGAGTGAAGTCATCACGCACTTTAAAGGTGTTCTTATCGTGCATGGTGATCAAGGGCATCAGTGAGGGAAGTATTTGTGGCAATGCAGAACGGTAACCTGTGGCGAAAATCACCACATCACTTTCCAGGCTCTCTCTGCCCCGATCCAGATGATGTTCCATCAATAACTTCCAGCCCGGACCACTACTTTCCAGAGTTGTTACCGAGCGGCTGGGTAGCAGACGGATATTTCTTGGTTTTCTCAGAACTTCAAAACGGTGGTACAACTCACGATAAATGGTCAGTAAAGAATCGGCAGTGATGCCATCCGATGTCATTTTCTGCTCATCCAGTAACTGATGGCGAATATCTTCCTTCAGTCCGGAGAAGCCTGAAATATATTCAGGTGTAAAATACTCATCAGCAAAAGCAGCCTCATCCAGTGCGTTAAAATTATTACGCCGTGAGACCCAGTTTATTTCCGCCGCTTCTCCCCATTCCCCGCGTAATGCATTAAGGAACAGGTCTGCACCACTCTGTCCTCCACCAACCACAGTTATCCGTTTTCCACTCAGGTCCGGCCGACGAAGATTCATTTCACTGGCATGGAAACAGGATTGTGTCACATGCTTCACACAGGGTGGTAAATAAGGTTGTTTTCCTGTACCAAGGCAGATATTGCGGGCAAAATATTCTCCCCGACTGGTCTGAACCAGAAACAATCGACTTTTTTTGTCGAAATCAATATTTTCAACGGTATGACTGAAATACAGGTTATTCATATCTTCAGCAGCCCAGCGGAGATAGTCAGAAAACTCTTCACGGGATACTGTACGTAGTCTGCTTGTAAGGAAGCGATAGAACTTTTTGTGCTTCACCAGATAGTTAACAAAGCTGTAGGGATTTGTAGGTGCAACTGCACTGACCAGATCTTTCAGAAAGACAGTCTGCATATGACAATCCGGTACCAGCATACCCGGATGCCAGGAAAAATGAGGATGTTCGTCAAAGAAGAGACAGTTCAGTTCTTCGATCTGATGTGACAATGCAGCAATACTGAGATTAAATGGCCCTGTCCCGACACCAATAAAATCGACACTTTTTTTCATGATTCATATTCCTGAGTTACCAGCCACAGCGGATTTTGCAGATTCTCAAGGTAATTCGGCAGCATGCGACTGCCGCCATCCTGGTCCGGCCAGGTCAGTTTTACCGGGTTCAGCACCACGCGAATGATTTGTGGCCTGAAGAGTGAGAAAAGCGCAAAACGCTCTGACATTTGTGGATGTTTGTTCATGTAATCACTCAACACTGCTGCCAGCAGTTGATAAAATCGCCTTTCAGGTACGCCAAGACGAACCATCAGTGGCGAAATAAAACGCAGTACTGTCACGAAGTGACCCGTCTGCAAATCATGGATTAAGTAGTCCGCACTCAGACGGGATGTGACATCACGCACCTCCTGAGGCAAAGAGTCCATTTCGGGAAACGCTTCTTTCACCAGCCGCATATCGCCCTGGAAGTCTTTCAGCAGAACACGCTGTGGTACCCCCTCTTTCATGGCGAGCGTTATATTTTGTCCGTGTGCAATAAGCGCGACACCGTAGCGGCAAAGCAGGTGATACAGCGGAACCACAACCACCCGGAACAATTGCGTAAGCCAGGTTTCAGCGTCCAGTCCGGAGCGGTCGATATATGCGCCTGCCAGCGGCTGATTGTTTTCGTCGCACTCCATCAGTGTTGCCATCAGAACCGGACTTTCATCCGGTTTCAGCCAGCGGCACGGATTCTCCCGCCAGATAACACCAAGCATTTCCTGGTAGCGATAGGGAGCCCGGGCAAGCGCGGCATAGCCTTCATGGGACACATAGCCTGCAGCCGGTTCACCAAGGATCACTGCGCCGCTTTGCACCAGGGTGGCGTCGGTCGCAAAAACCTGTTGCAGCCAGCGTGAAGCCAGTGGTCCGGCAGCGATATATCTGCCAGGGATCCCCCGGTAGCATGAGGTGTTGTAGATGGTCAGCGGCAGCTTGATATCCAGCCCTCCCCGGCGGCTGGCGTTGGTCAGGGTACGCAGCGACTGCTGGGCGAGCCACTGGTCGCCAAACTCGCCGAGAGACACCATCCTGCCTTCGGCAAAATCAGCGATGAAGTCGGTGGCGATTTTTTGCTGCCACTGCCACGGATGTACCGGCAGCGGCAGCCAGTTGTGATCCAGCCCGTTTTCCTGCCAGACCTGACTGAAGCGTGTAAACTCCTGCGGATCCATTGCGGCAGTCAACAACTGCTGAATATCCAGATCGTTGTCGCAGCGCCAGATCATATGTTCACGTTTTACCGCCAGCCAGTGCAGTCTGAAGGTGTTGGCATACTCTGGCGCATATCGTTCCAGCGCCTCTTTGCCCCAGCCACGGCGACCTTTATTAAAAACGAATTTAGGATGACCGCTCAGCAGGCATTGCAGACGATCGGCATCAAGATTAATCAGGTCACTGGCACTCAGTCCGCGACGGGCCTTCAGCAGTTGCAGGTCGCCCAGTAGCGTGGCATACAAATCCTGCATATGCTCTGCAACAGTGGCATCACTCATTGACAGCACCGGCTTTAGCTGCATCAGCAGCGTCTGCGCCAGTACTGGTTCGTCCGTGCAGCGCAACGTTTGGGCATCAATCCACAGCCAGCCCCAGATACCACGTTCAGCGATAAAGCGCCATTGTGCTCCCGGCAGGTTAATGCAGTAGTGGTCATCGCCCTGAGATTCCGCGTGGAAAACCTGCTCATACTCCATCTCAGACAACATTTTTGCCACCAGCCGACGGTTAACAAAATCCCAGTCCTTGTGATTCATTACAGACCGACCTCCGTGAAGAAGTGATGACGATCCGCCATCACCATGCGCGAGCGCTTATGTGGGAAGTCGAACTCTTTAATTGTCCGGTATCCCGCAGGCTCAAGATGGCGGAACAGGCGCTGGTTATCGGTGCGTGGCTCCAGTACTGTGCGCTGCGTACGGGGCTCATCCAGCAGCAGGTAATGTGTCAGCCCGCGCAGCCAGCTTTGCACATAGTGGGCCCCGCGCCATTGCTGTTCACCAACCAGCAGATGCAGGCCACGGTCAAAGGGCTGCCACGAATAGTGACGACCAATGCGGTCTTCCGCCGCCCAGTAGATTTCAAAATAGCTGAATGGCCGATCGTCGAAGCACCCAATCAGCGGGAATGCATGTTTACCGGTGAGCTGGCGCTCCAGATAGGCGGTCTGTACCTCCAGTGAGCCACTTTGCTCCCAGAAATACTCAACGCGCGGATCATTCATCCAGCGGGTGAAACGTTCTGCATCAGAAACGGGATCGGCAATGCGGAAACTCAGCATCCTGCGAATACGTGGATCGTAACGGCGGTAAACCTCACCCTGCGGACGGGGTGGGCGCTGCGGGAAATAAATCTCACGCTCTGCATCAAAAACCATTTCACCGGAGGCCCGGTTTGCCGGTGAACTCAACCATAACGGTAACTGCCAGAAGGCGGTACGATGGATAATGTCGCTTTTTACCTGCCCAAAAAGCGTCAGCGCCTGTGGCTCCTCACACCATTCGGCCCAGGGGAGAGCCACTGCTGACAGTTGTGGTGCGGCGATAAATATCTGATCCAGCGCATCGCACAGCCACCCTGTCGGCAGCTCCCCGGGACAGTGCAACACCGCGCTATTGTCCAGTCCCCAGCCAAGATTCAGGGGCTTGTCGAGTTTTTCACAGCGCAGTCCATATCTGCTGTGAATAATGTTTGCCTCAGACATTCAGACCTCCTGAGCCTGCAGCGGGTTAGCGAAATCGAAATAGATCACCGAAGGGTCAACAATGGTGTTCTCGTTATGATCGTTCAGATAACAGAAAAAGTTACCTTTTACGTTCCAGTACGGACTTTCCAGCACGTAGTTGAGACAGGTTTTATGAGTCACCTGATCACGCACTTCAGCCAGCGATGCTCGTACACGAGCCATCAGATTCGATTCGCTGTCCAGCCCGGCAGCCCCCAGCGCAGCGGTCACAGCAAAAGTGGAGTTAACCAGCAGGTAATAAGGGAAATAGCGCAGCAACTGCTCATGGGTGAAAATATTTTCCGCCTGCGCCTCGCCAATAGAATCGAGCCAGTCTGTCGCGTGAGGCATAAAAGCGCTGCCCTGACAGTCACGGTAAATAAATCCGACCGGCAGATCCCCAAGCATCTGGACAAGAATATTTTGCTGATGCGCCAGCAGCACCAGGCCGTAATCCGCTTCAGCCGTAAACAGCGGCTTTAGCACTTGCTGACAGTATGCATCGACCCATGCATGGGCGGCCTGTTGCACAGTGATACCGAGGCGATCGCTCAGGCGTTTTACCGCCGAAACCAGCAGCGAATCACCGCCATCAGGTGCGGCCTGAGTCAGGGAGACCAGTACGTTGGTCTGGCTTTTCGGCTGATCCACCAGCAGATTTTCACGCAGGGCAAACAGACTTTCCTGCATGATGTTGCCGTTAAGATCGAGCAGCCCGGCCCAGCCATCCTCCTGCATTACCCGGAAAGTCGGGAAGCGGACCTGTAGCATCTGCCAGCCGTCGGTTTGAGCCAGGCGTGCCAGGCGCATCCCACGCTTCACTTCTTTCACGGACAGAGTACGGATGGAGTTGGTCAGCCGTACGCTCAGGGAGAACTTGATCATATCGCGGCTGGTGGCACAGTAGAGGGAACGGGAAGAGGTGGTCGGCAGCCACGACGTGCCGGCCTCACCTAAGTCTTTAATCAGCCCTTTAGCAACAAGTGCCTGGCACCACCCCTGCTGCAAAAGATATTCCCCCTGCCACGGGTGCAACGGGAACAGCCATTGGTTGTCACTTAATTCGTTGAGTAACTGAGGCGCATTCTCTGCGGCAAATCGCGTCAGCCGCTGTTGAAGGTTGAGATGCAAACTTTCACCGGCGATTTGCGTTTTATCCACCGAAAACCACCGCAGTGGGAAGTGGGGTGCCATATCAGGCAGGTAGCGTTCAGCCTCCCGCCGGTTAAACGGTTCATGAGACTTAGGCGCAGGGTGGAAAGCGTGTCCTGTCAGCAGCGCCTGCTCAGCTTCGCCAAAATTCAACGCTTTTTCACGCAGGGCGGTCCAGTCATGACGGGCATCAATTGCCTGTTGCGTATGGGCGTGGCTTTCCAGCACGCGCTGGTGGAAAGTTTCGCAGAGGGGAACGGGCAGAAACAGTTGATGCCGTAGCTTATCAATAATAAGCCGGGAGAGAGTGGTAAAGTCGACAGGATAACTGCCTGATGCCGTGACCAGACGTGCAGGAAATGCAAAGCGGTGATGCTGGGTTGGGGAGAAATAAGCCACTCTGAAATGGAGCGATTTCTGCTCATCCAGCGGGATGATCAATTCGTCTGGCGGGTATTCTGTCAGTTTCCAGTCTGTGGTTTCACGAATCAGTGCATTCAGGAAGCACTGCGCAGCCACATCTGTGGCTGGTTTTTCAGAGGGCAGGGTCATAGTCAAACAGCTCCCACACAGTAAAATAATAACAATTATGTCAATAATGATTCTCATTATCAATAAGAAATGTTATTGTCAGATAAATTAATTTTACAAATAAACACAATTAATACATGGAGTTGAAACATTAAAATGTCACCTGGGATCGAAGATACGCCCCAAAAACCACTGTCCTGCTGGTCACTTGCGTTCAGTGCCGGGCTTCTCGGTATCGGGCAGAACGGTCTGCTGGTTGTGCTCCCTGTTCTGGTCATACAGACAAATCTGAGTCTGTCTGTATGGGCTGCCCTGCTGATGCTTGGCTCAATGCTGTTTCTGCCATCGTCCCCGTGGTGGGGAAAGCAAATTTCCCGCACTGGCAGTAAACCTGTGGTGTTGTGGGCTCTGGGAGGATATGGCATAAGCTTTACCCTGCTAGGGCTGGGAAGCGTGCTGATGGCTACCAGCGCCATAACAACAGCGGTGGGACTGGGAATATTAATCATCGCCCGGATCGCCTACGGGCTGACCGTGTCGGCAATGGTGCCAGCCTGTCAGGTCTGGGCATTGCAGAGAGCTGGAGAAGGGAATCGCATGGCCGCTCTGGCAACCATCAGCTCCGGCCTGAGTTGCGGCAGGCTATTCGGGCCGCTGTGCGCGGCAGCAATGCTGGCCATTCATCCTCTGGCGCCACTGGGGCTGCTGATGGCAGCCCCAGTGCTGGCGCTGCTGATGCTGCTGCGGTTGCCCGGCACACCACCACAGCCCACACCGGAGTGCAAGAGCGTCAGTCTGAAGCGGGATTGTCTGCCTTATCTGCTTTGCGCAATATTACTGGCTGCGGCGGTGAGCATGATGCAGCTTGGACTTTCGCCTGCCCTTACTCGCCAGTTCGCCACGGATACCACCGCCATTAGCCAACAGGTGGCCTGGCTGTTGGGTCTGTCCGCAGTAGCTGCGCTTATCGCGCAGTTCGGGGTACTCCGTCCGCAGCGCCTGACTCCGGTGGCCCTGCTCCTGAGTGCCGGAGTGTTGATGAGTGGTGGTCTGGCTATCATGCTCTCCGAACAGCTATGGTTGTTTTACCCGGGCTGTGCAGTGCTGTCATTTGGAGCAGCTCTGGCAACACCCGCTTATCAACTTCTACTGAATGATAAGCTGGCTGATGGCGCAGGCGCGGGCTGGCTCGCTACCAGTCACACACTTGGCTATGGACTGTGCGCTTTGCTGGTGCCGCTGGTATCGAAAACAGGTGTCGCAATCGCGCTGATTATGGCAGCATTATTTGCAACTATATTATTTACCATTGTGTCTGTATTTATCTGGCATTACCGTACTATCAAATAAAGATATGATCATCACCTTACTGGAGTAAATCAGAGGATATGAGAGAGGACCTGCGTCTGATGAAAGCATGTCAGGCAGTGTTCTGGCTTGCTGCCCCCGCCACTCCGTCATGTCTCTCAGAGAATCATGTCAGAGCTGTAGATATATCCTGAACTTGTTTACAAATAATTTCTTATTTTTTGCGCATAACATTCAGCAATAACTCCCCTTCTGGCCATTGAATTAAAATGTGTACTTCTCTGTGACGTTGTCCAGCTTAATTCTGTCCTCCATGATGACCCCAGATACCCGACAGATAAATCATCGGCATCTTCTTCTGGCTCATTAGTTAATTCATGTCGGTTACTATCCTGAAAGCTGAGAAAATGTATTTCATCATCAGTCCGTTGTCTGTAATGTCCATATATAAAATCATATTCTTTTTGATAAGATTCCTTCCAGTACCAGGTTGTATCACCACACAACCATGGAACTCTTTCTGACGAATTACCAACACACTGAGATGAGTATTCAGATAACTCAGACCTGAAAGAAGTTACCATCTGATAAAACAAGTCAGGATGCTTTTCATAATCTGGTGACATAAGATCAAACTCCCCCTGCATCCAGCAGACAGATAGCAGTTTATTCTTTCTGTTATATTCCAGAGCTACCTTAACCCGGGCTACTAAGTCCTCATAGAGTGCTGTTCCGGTGCCCCACCGCATTGCATCAGCTGTTGCCCCTGTATCAGGTACATACATACCTTCAGCTCCAACAGTAAAGGCGGCACCTCCTCTGCAACAAGGAACCAGTAATATCCCTGCTTGCTCAGGTATGTATGGCAGTAACTTTTTAGCTATATGCAATCCCTGTCCGACACAACCATATTCCCCTTTATGCAAATCAGCAGCCGGATGGTGATATCCACTCATATCCTGAACATCATGCAGGCAGTGATCTGCCGGAATAATCTCATTGAATTTACACTCTTTTCCTCCTGGTGTGATTGTTTTTCGACGAGCCAGTTGTTTTACACGGGACTCGGGTTTGTCGAGTGTATCTGGCAGGGGAATACCTTCACCGTAGGCCATACCATTAGACTGTCCTGCGAGGGCTATCACATACCAGAAACCTATTTTTTCATTAAAATCATGATGATACATCATCCCCCCTTTACATAATAGATTTAATTAAATATTTTCATTATTAAAAGAAAGTGTTAAATTAAAAACTCATTTGCTCTAATCCATATAAATCAATATATGTCCGACAACAAAAAAACCGTGTTACCCGGGCTAACAACGACCAGAAAGCCCATTGTTACAAAAAAACTTTCAGAAATCGTTGCCGAAGAGCTTGAAAGAATGATCCGCCAGGAGGAGATAAGGGAAGGTGAATACCTGCCTTCTGAACGTGAACTTATGGCATTCTTTGGCGTTGGAAGACCATCTGTCAGAGAGGCTTTATCATCTCTCAGACATAAAGGGCTAATCCGGTATAACAAGGGAGAAAAAGCCAGTGTCTGCCGTCCATCACCAGAAACCATCATTAATGGGTTATCAGGCATTGTTAAAGATTTTTTATCTACAGCTGATGGCATCAAGGATTTTGAAAGACTACGCATCTTTTTTGAAACCAACCTTGTAAGATATGCAGCAAAAAATGCAACGCCTGAGGATATTCACAGGCTTGAGAAGGTGCTCAGTATCCATCATAACTCACTGAGAACCCCCGAAGTGTATGCTCAATATGATATTGAATTTCATAGTATACTTGCTGATATACCTAACAATAAAGTATTAAAAACAATACACTCAGCATTTTCTGAATGGCTGATAATGGCCAAACCTCTGGAAAAGAATAAAATGACATATGAAAATAACAAAAAAACCCATCAGCAGCATATTGAAATACTTACGGCCATAAAAGAGCATGATTGTGATAAAGCTGAACAGCTAATGTATAATCACCTTTATAAACGAATTGAAGCATCATAGTTACTCGACGCTTCACCAGGTAGTCACCATAAATATTATTTAAATCCATGAGAATACATCCAGTCCATAAACAGTTTTATCCATCCTCCAACAGGAAGATCTGTGGCCCACTGAATACTAAAACCATGCCCTCCTTTCTCATAGAGATGCATTTCAGCAGAAACGCCTTTCTCTATTAGGCCACGGTACATGAGCAGACTGTTTTCAATTGACACAAGATCATCATCACAACAATGGAGTAAAAACACAGGAGGAAAACATGATGTGACATTAAGATCAGCACTATATTGTATTATATTTTCTGAGGTACTATTGTCCCCCAGTAATTGCTTCCTGGAGCCTGGATGTGTCACATCATCTTTCATTGATATTACAGGATAAATTAACCCGACAAAATCGGGAATAGCGAAAATCTCTTGTTCTTTACTGTCAGAAGAACGTTTGAAATCACAAATCTGATTCACAAACGTTGAGGCGATATGCCCCCCAGCAGAAAATCCTAATACACCAATACGATGACGCTGTAGATGCCATTTATCAGCATTCTTACGAATATAAAGCATTGCAGATATTGCATCAATAAAAGTTTTGTTTATATTTTCTCCCTCAGCTGGCGATGGTAATCTGTAACTAAGAACAAATAATGTATAGCCCTGAGATAAAAACTCTGGAGCAAGAGCTGTACCTTCCTTATCTAACATAACAGCCTGGTAGCCCCCCCCGGGAATAATCAATATTCCTGTTCCATTTGGTTTATCTGGTAAAAAAATAATTAACTGAGGAGCATAAATATCTGTCAATACACGATCAAGTTCAAATTCCCCGTTATGTTCAGGATCCTGATAAATACGGCCTGAAAGAGATTTACTCTCAGATATTGTCTCACTTGACAAGTCAACAATAGTTGATTTATTAAACAAGCTTAACATCATTTCATTTAAAGATCTATCTTTATTCATTATAAACCCCATTAAAATAACTCAGGTGACTGAACAACTAATACAGTCACCTGCATTACAGTTATTTAACAATCTTTATTTGTTTGTCATTTTTTTTCAGATAAATAACATCTGAAACAGCTTTACCATCTTTTTTCTCCCCCCCCAGAATGAGCATCCCCCCCTGCCAGGGCAGGCTTACACCATAAGCAAGTCCTTCCGGCAAAGAACCAACTTTTTTCCAGTCATTTTTTATTAGCTGATATATCTCTTTTGAATAGGCTTTATCCAGTCCTTTATGAGACCAGTATTCACCATTGCTATACTTTTCTGCCGCCCCCGGGAAATATGCACCACCGGCCAGAAAGATATTTCCATCAATAACAGAGGCATATGCTCCTGACACCCCCTCGGGTGAAGCTACTGGTGGAAGTTCAGACCATTTAATTCGATCATGCGAAAGCTCCCCCGTCCAGGATCTAACAGAACGAAGCCCCGGTTTTCTCTCCCCTCCCAGTATATAAATTTGCTGTTCTGCAAAAATCACCGATGAACCAGCAGTTCCCGGAAATGGAGTCGTTCCCAGGTTCTTCCACTGGTTTTTTGACGGGTCATAAGAAATTATATGATTATTTAAAAAATAATCATCAGCAGGTTTGCTAAAATAATCCCTGTTGACTTTCTCTGTCAGCGCGGAATTCCCTTTTGATAACTCGACATCTGAAAAGTATCCATTAAAAATATTCTCATTTACACCACCAGTAGATACCGCATGACCATTATGGATAAAAGAAACATGACCGGCAAGAGATACAGGGGGACGGGTCATCAATTTTTCCCATTTATCTTTAGCAATATCATAGGAATAGACATCTTTTTGTAAGGTTATGACTCCACTTTTATCTTTTCCAATTCCTCCAAATACATAGATCTTACCATCAATAATAGTAGCTGTTGCCTGCTCTCTGGGAACTGTCGGCCATTGCGCTATCTTAGTCCATTTTTTTTCACTCTGGTTTGTATCTATCATATACCAGTTATTTCCCAGACTTCCTAGTCCTATATATATTTTACCATTCTCGATCCCTCCTACACCATATTTAAATGGTTCAGGAATTTCCGGTAAAGCTCCGGCTACCGACGTTCCAATAAACAAGCAGAAGGGAAGATATATAAAGTTTTTCACTTTCATTGTAATCACCTTTTAAAAATTAATCAGAACACCGACACGGTAACTATTTTCATGTTTATTATCTTTCCCCTTATACACCCCTTGTTTATCCAAGTAATCATATTCTATATATGGGGTGAACACCGGTGACATTTTATATTGCAGAACAAATGCATTTTCAGTTGCTGTTTTTTTATGATTCCCATATTTGAAATTATTAACCTTCGTATATACCGTGGTCTGCCATGCAAACAACCATGAATCATTAATTTTGTATGTCACATAACCATCAAACTGATGCTGATCATTACGCGCCCTGTTGCCATCTAAATCCGTCTGTCGGAAAGCTTTCCAGTCATAGCGATAGCGTAAGGCCAGATTAAGATCTGGCGTTGCCTGATACGAAATTTTCAGATAAGGGTTATACTGACTTCCTGCTGACATCCATTGTGTCTGAATCCCTGGGATTAGAGCCCATTTGTCATCTATTTTATATGTTTTATTTATATCTATTTTATTATAATTGAGTGCAAACAATTCATTTTCATTGTTGTGAATTGTATTCCAGGTGTTTGACTCAAAACTTGCCCACCAACCATTATTCCACCCCTGACTAACCTGAATCAACGTTTCATAAGCGTGACTGGCGCTTCTGTATCCCCCACGTAGATTAAGAGTTAATGCCTGAGAGCACAAAGGTAAACCAAGAAGAATTACAGTTAATAGTGGATAATATTTTTTCATAAATGCCTCATCATTAAATATATTTATCACTTGTAATTTGATTTCTCAATGAAACTTATGTTCCGCAAGCCATTCCAGAAGCAGGCTTTGCCATTTTTCTATCGGATATCCATTTTTTCCGGATACACCAAATCCATGACCTCCCTTATCAAAAAAATGAGCTTCTGCATGATGTCCCTTATCCCGAATAGAGTTAAAATATCTCAGAGAATGAATAACTGGAACATCCTTATCATCTGTTGCATGCACAATAAAGACTGGTGGCATATACTCTGTAACACTATTTTCAAGACTGGCTGAATATTCACTTTCACCTGCATCCAGAAGACGTTTCCGGCATCCCTGATGAGCAATACTCCTGTCAAGAGATATAACTGGATATATCAGAGCCATCCAGTCAGGACGCACAGAAGTCTCTTCCTCATAATGGAGATGAGTAATATATCCAGCAAGATGACCACCTGCCGAAAACCCCATACATCCAACACTCTTAAATGTTCTCTCCGACATTCCGGCCCAGTAAGAAATAAAGTTCAGGGCATTCTTCGCATCTGCAAAGGAATAATAACCATTAACGGAGGGCATTCTGTAAGAAAGAATAAATGCCGTATATCCCTGACCTGCTATCCATCTGCCAACATCAAGTCCCTCTCTTTCATAAACAATCCTCCTGTATCCACCTCCAGGTATAATCAGCACACTATGTTGATTAGATACAACAGGCTCAACAACTGTAATAAGGGGCACAATACCTGTATATATTATGCCATCGCCAGTATTCTCAAATAGCGAACTGTCAGTTATGTAACGCTCATAATTATCAAGAGAATATATATTCTCCCTGTAATGAATCATTTTTTTATTCCCTGATAGCATCCGTTATTCTTCTGCAACATTCTTTTTTCTTGCTCCATAAAAAGGTTTTCCATCGACAGTATCATATTCAAGCGCAGCTTCTGGATGGATCCATCTCTGTACACGTGATGGCATATCAAAACCAATAAGGACAAGAACAACAAATGTTAAGATAAAAGCAAGAGAACACATTGCTGTACCAAGACTTGTATGAGACGCAACAACTGCACCAAGAATAGGCGCACATGCTCCACCAAGTGAACCTACATTATAAATAAACCCCAGTCCTGCCGCACGCTGCTCCACATTAAAATAACCACTGATTATTTTCGGCACCAGAGCACCAATCCCCTGACCAAAAACCTGCTGAGTAAAGATTAGAAGGCCAAGTAACCATACATAGTCCCGGTCCACAAGAAAAACGGGGATAATAACAAGCTGACCGATAAGAAGTGATATAACATATGCTTTTCGGGTTCCAAGCCAGTCCCCCATAAAACCACCTATACAACTTCCAGCTGCAGAGCCAAAACCTGCCAGCATAAATATGAGAGCAACAGTTTCTGGTGAATACTGCATATCAACCTTAAGCCATGTAGGAAGAAAAGCCTGCAGTGGCCATCCGTAGAGGAAACAGAACATAACCACAAGCATCAACATAATGCCTGTTGGCCATCTTTTCCCCATACCCTGATATATAAAACTGATAAAAACAGCCGCACAGCACAATGCCATAACTGTGATTAAAGCAGCGTTTGCAGTGACGCCTGAAAAACAAACATATAGACATGCAAATGCAATACAAGACAGAAGAATATTTATGTATTTATTCTTTTCTCTGTACAGAATATCCACCATTGTTCTGACGGGTTTATTCTCTTGTTGCCTTTTTTTCCAGTCATCAGACTCCGGAAGATTCTTGCGAAGATAAAAAGCAAATAATATTGGAAGCATGCCGACAAAGAAAAGAGAACGCCAGCCCCATAGTGGTACTACAATGCTATAAACCTGTGCAGCTAAACCTCCCCCAATAGAAAATCCAGAAATTAAAAAACCACTTGCCTTGTTTCTAAGATGAACAGGCCAGCTTTCGATAACATATGTTACACTTGAGCCATATTCACCTGCCATACCAAGCCCAATAACAATGCGAGCAATAAACATCACTGCATATCCAGGAGCCAGACCACAGGCAAGGGTTCCGAGAGAGAATAGCACTATACTTAAAACCATTGCCATCCTGCGCCCCATCTTGTCCGATAAAGCGCCAATAGCAAGCCCCCCAAACCATCGAGAAATAAAAGCAGCGGAAATAAGGCTTGCCGCTTCTATTGTCGTCAAGCCGAATTCATGCTGAACCTCTGTAAGAACCAGAGATATCAGAACGAAATCAAAACCATCAAGTAAATAACCTGTCCATGCCGCACCGAATATCTTCCACTGTCTGGGTGAAAGATGCTTATACCAAACCTGCTTTTTCTGAATACAGGAGTCCATATTAAACCTCACAATAATAGCGGATTTATAATACACTGGAGTATTACTTTAAGTAATACAATCCCGGTCCCAAAGAGTTGCACCAATAAGACCAGAGTCACTTCTGAAATATGCCGGAAACAGCATTACATTACAAATTTCAGAATATATGGAAAGATGTTTCGACACTTTCTGAACATACCCATCAGCAAGTCCAACACTTCCTCCGACAACAACAACCTGACAATCAAGCAGTAATTTTAAACTTACTATTAATTCAGCAATAGTACTGGCAGAACGCTCTGTCAAAAATTCTGCTTCCTTATATCCCTGTCTCGCTAATTCAAAAATATATTTGGTGCTATATCCTGCAAGTTTATTTTTTGCTGCCCCCATGATGGCCCGACCAGATGAAACCGCTTCAACGCATCCCCGACGACCACATCCACATTCTGTATCCGTTACTCCGGACAATATATGCCCAACATGTCCGGCTAATCCAGAAACACCTGTTAATAATTTTCTGTTAACTACAATTCCCCCTCCAACCCCCGTAGAAACGGTTATAAAAACCATATCACAAATTTCTTTCGGCAAAACTGTATATTCTGCCCATGCGGCTGCCTGGGCATCATTTATCACACTTCCATTTAAACCAGTTATATCTTCCATTATATTTTTCAGAGGATACTCTTTCAGCCCTCCAAGATTGTCTGGATTCAGAGCTGTCAATACTCCATTATTAATAATCCCTGTTGATGCTACTGCAAATCGCTCCGCTGTTCCCTTCATTTCAGAAACCAGTAGACGTAAAGCCCCTGTCATTTCGTCAGGACATCTTTCATGAGGTGTTGATATCTGTTTTTTCAGCAAAAATGAACCGTCATCAGATATCAACGCCGCTGAAATTTTCGTTCCTCCTATATCAACAGCCAGTGTTATCATTCATTTTCACCTATATAACAATCTTGCAATTATTCAGATTATTTTCATTTTTTTGTTTCTGTCATGTTCTTCGAACAGTCGCTCTGCAAGTTTTGATAATACATCCAGATTCTTTTCCTTTACCGGAGAAAAAGGACTTCTGCATACAGGAGTATTTATAATCCCCATATAGTAAAGAAGAGTTTTTATACCTGCCAGGACACCACTCTGAATAAGAGTGTCAATAACCTGGTTACAGGCTACTTGCATTTCCTTCGCCTTAATCACATCATTGTTTTTGACTGCTTCAAATATTTCAAGATAACGCCACCCCATTATATTATATGTACTACCGATTCCCCCATCTGCACCTGCAATTAACCCTGATGCAAATATTTCATCGTAACCATTATATAACACAAGCTCTGGATGATTCCTTTTGATTTGTTCCATCTGGAATAAATCACCGGATGTCTGTTTTAATGCACAAACCCTGGGTATTGTGACAAGCTCATTTATCTGATCTAAAGAAAAACGCACTCCGCTAAGAGCCGGTATATTATAAACTACCATCGGAAGTCCATCTGCAGAATCAATAATCTTCCTGTAATGGATACAATGCTCTTCAAATGAAAAAGGATAATAAAATGGAGTAACAGCAGATATAGCATGATATCCGTATTTTTTTGCAGCTTTTGCAAGTACCTCGCTTTCTGCCGTACTGATTCCGCCCACATGCGCTATAAGTGTCAGTCTTCCATCTGATTCATCGGCTACTGTTTCAAGAATTTTTTCTCGCTCTGCAACATTCTGAAGAAATGCTTCTCCAGTAGAGCCTCCAACATACAATCCCTTAATATTTTGTTCGATATTAAAACGGATCAGTTTTCGAAGACTCTCCATATCGATTTGCTGGGATTGGTCATAAGGAGTGGGTAATGCTGATATGACCCCTTTAAATTCACATTGCATTTTTAATCACCTTCACTTAACTGCATAATGGGATACCTAGTACACCATCAAGTACAAAGATTATCCAACAGAAAAGAAGCACAATGTGAAGATTATCAAAAAAAAACCATCAGAAAGCTGTCATGCCGCTCAGTTAAGGATCGGTTGATCGATCCAGTGTCCAGTTACTATTCTCTGCGTAACCCTCTGCGACTATCTTGCCCCGGAACTGATTACCCACAGCCCTGAAGAGTCCGACACTGTCACGCTACGCAAACGGCGTCTTCCTCTGGAAATGATGGCCTGGTGAATTATCAGTATGGCCCATGAGCGTAAGGAACCTTCACCAGATTGTGAACCGGCTGGACACATGCTGCCAGGTAGTCGCCCCTTTGTCGCGCCGTGATCCATGCCCAGCAGCGGCCAGGAAGCGGGGCCGTACGCCACGTGTTCACGTAAACAGCGCAGCCCTGACATAACACCACGCTGTATCCGCTCTGGTGCAATATGAACCTGCTGACCATCGATGGCGTGTTCTAACTAACACAGGACACGCCAGAACACGACATAAAGCTTCACTCGCCAGATACATGGTAAGCGTAAACTGACCGCCGTATGTAGCCATTAAGCCAGTATTGGTAACGTAGGTGCCCACCTTTTCATCAACTAGTGGACACCTGTTATGGAACAGAAAATATTATCCGCAGAACCCCGCAGAACATTTTCAAATGAGTTTAAACTTCAAATGGTTAAACTGGCTTCACAACTAGTAGCCTCTGTTGCCCGTATTGCCAGGGAACACGATATCAATGATAACCTCCTGTTCAAATGGCTCAGGCTCTGGCAGAACGAAGGGCGTATATCGCGGCGTCTTCCGGTAACAACCTCTTCTGACGCTGGCGTTGAATTATTACCTGTTGAGATAACGCCTGATGAGCAGAAAGAGCCTATGGCGGCTCTTACTCCGCTTTTATCCACTCCTTCACAAAGCACAGTCAGTGCCAGTTCCTGTAAAGTTGAGTTCCGCCACGGTAACATGACGCTGGAAAATCCTTCACCAGAGCTGCTCACGGTGTTGATCCGTGAACTGACCGGGAGGGGGCGATGATCTCGCTCCCATCAGACACTCGAATCTCGCTGGTTGCCGGCGTTACTGATATGCGTAAATCCTTCAACGGTCTGGGTGAACAGGTACAACATGTGCTGGATGAGAACCCCTTCTCCGGTCACCTGCTCATCTTCCGTGGCCGACGGAGTGACATGATTAAAATCCTCTGGGCTGATGCTGATGGTCTGTGCCTGTTCACCAAACGCCTGGAGGAAGGCCTGTTTATCTGGCCTGCGGTGCGTGACGGTAAGGTATCCATTACCCGCTCGCAGCTGGCAATGCTCCTCGATAAGCTGGACTGGCGTCAGCCAAAAACATCCCGTCTTAACGCACTGACAATGTTGTAAAAATGTCATGGCCGGATTATAAAAACGGTCATGAGTCGGAAATACCTCATTCGTATCACTGAGCTGGAAAGGCTGCTCTCTGAGCAGGCTGAAGCCCTCCGTCAGAGAGATCTGCAACTGAGTCTGGTTGAAGAGACGGAGGCCTTCCTGCGCTCTGCACTGGCACGTGCCGAAGAAAAGATCGAAGAGGAGGAGCGGGAAATAGAATATCTGAGGGCCCAGATAGAAAAACTGCGCCGGATGCTGTTCGGTACCCGTTCTGAAAAACTGCAGCGTGAGGTTGAACAGGCTGAGGCCCAACTGAAACAACGCGAACAGGAAAGCGATCGTTACAGTGGGCGTGAGGATGACCCGCAGGTTCCCCGCCAGTTGCGACAGTCACGTCATCGTCGTCCGTTACCAGCACATCTTCCCCGTGAAATACACCGCCTGGAGCCTGAAGAAAGTTGTTGCCCGGAGTGTGGCAGTGAGCTGGATTATCTGGGTGAAGTCAGTGCTGAGCAGCTGGAACTGGTGAGTAGCGCCCTGAAAGTGATCCGCACTGTTCGGGTAAAAAAAGCCTGTACAAAATGTGACTGTATAGTTGAAGCGCCAGCGCCGTCCCGCCCGATAGCGCGCGGCATCGCGGGCTCCGGATTACTTGCCCGCGTGTTAACGGGAAAATACTGCGAACACCTGCCACTGTATCGTCAGAGTGAAATCTTTGCCCGACAGGGTGCCGAACTGAGCCGTGCATTAATCTCCAACTGGGTTGACGCGTGCTGCCAGTTAATGACCCCGCTGAATGATGCCCTGTACCGTTACGTGATGAACACCCGCAAGGTTCACACTGACGACACACCGGTAAAAGTGCTGACACCGGGCAGAAAAAAGGCAAAAACAGGACGCATCTGGACGTATGTCCGGGATGACCGGAATGCGGGCTCATCAGAGCCACCGGCGGTCTGGTTCGCCTACTCACCAGACAGGCAGGGAAAACATCCGGTACAACACCTTCGTCCCTTCCGGGGTATCCTGCAGGCGGATGCATTCAGCGGTTACGATCGGCTGTTCAGTGCCAAACGTGAAGGTGGTGCACAGACAGAAGTTGCGTGCTGGGTCCATGCCCGGCGAAAAATACACGATGTATGAACGACATCTCTTCTGACGACATTTTCCTGCTGAAACAGCGCCTGGCCGAACAGGAAGTGCTGATCCACGCCCTGCAGGAAAAGCTGAGCAACCGGGAGCGCGAAATAGACCATCTGCAGGCGCAGCTGGATAAACTCCGCCGGATGAACTTCGGCAGTCGTTCCGAAAAAGTCTCCCGCCGTATC
>OIER01000219.1_pt1 | contig 52954 bp, 59 predicted proteins | sample 1581801 | NCBI WGS metagenome assembly OIER01 (sample SAMN03281006, study PRJEB24777) | human gut metagenome | isolation source: fecal sample PR165 from 1 month old male Malay infant, vaginally delivered... | reverse complement strand
CTGCGCGAGCTGCTGCTTGAGCGGCTCGAGGTTGGCGGCGCGGCCTTGCTTGGTCTCGAAGGTCTGGCGCAGCTCGGTTTCCTTGCGCTCCAGGCTTTCCAGCTCGGTGCGCTTGTCGCTGACGAACAGGTACCAGGCCAGGCCGACGATCACCAGCCCCATCAGTGCGCAGAACATGATCTGCGCCTGCCGCGGCCAGCTGCCGATGTTGTTGAAGTCCAAGTTCTTCATCGAAGCCTTCTTGCTCACGACGCGGCTCCAGTCTTGGTGGGGGCGGCCGCCGGCGCGGCGGGCCCGGGCGGGGCGCGGCGGCGGGGGGGGGGTGCCCCCGCCCGGGGGGAATAGGGGTGGGGCCCCCCCCGCCGTTCCTTATTCATATCCGAAAAAAACATGTCCGGGGTCCGCGCCCATTCTCAGGACGCATGACCCCGGACATGAAGTACGGAATCACATCAGGCCACGGGGCTGGCGGCGACCAGAGCCTCGGCGTTGTTCACCGCGTCCGCCACATGGGACATGTAGCGGCGCAGCGCGGCGCGGCCCGGCGCCGCATGGTGGACGCCCGTGTTGGCGCAGGCGTGGTTCCAGGCCTTGAGCCTGTCGGCCTTCGGATGACGCCTCATAAGCAGCTCGAAGCGCACGCCGGTGCGGGCCTCGCGGTCGGTAAGGCCCAGTCCGCGGAGGATGTCGCGCACGCGCTCCGACGGGTCGGCCATGGCGTCCACGCGGCGGGCGAGGGTGATGTCGCCGAGCATCAGATACAGGCGGGCGAGTCTGGGCGACGCGTCGGGGCGCTCCAGACCCAATGCGGCCGCCGGGGTCGCATGATGGGAGGCCAGCCAGTCGGCGTCGATCACCGGCTTGGACGTATGGTCGACACCATCGGTCGGGGTCCATTCGGCGTCGTCGCCGTCCGGGTCGACGTGGAAGCCCTGCAGGGCGGCGTCCGGGTCAAGACGGCCCAGGAACGCCTTCCACACGTCATAGCCGCCGCAGGCCTTGACCGTGCCCGGGGTTTTGGGATTCGACGTCGTCCCGTCGGCCAGCGGCATGAAACGCGGCGGGGTGGTGCGGCGTCCGTGCTTGAAGTCGGAGATCTGGCGGGCGGCCTCACGGCGGACGACCTCGTCCCACAGGGCGCGCTCCCCGGACGGCGGGCATGGCGTGTTGAGCCGGCGGAGCCGCTCGCACTCGGCCTCGAACAGGGAGGCGGCGCGGATGAGGTCCACGCCCAGCCCGTACCTCTCATGAAGGATGCGCTCGCCGGAGCATTGCTTGCAGACATTGGTAAGCAGGGCGGCGGAAAGCGTGCGGTGCTTGTTCCTCACCTGGTCGATGGCGTTCTCCTCGATCCAACGGCGGACGAGGCTGGAGCTCGTCTCCTCGTTGTGAATGAGGCCGTTGAGCTTGCTGGCCTTGGTGCCGGAGCCGGGGGAGGCGTTGGTGTATTTGGCGAGGATGGAACGGTACTCGGCGCCGCTCACGGTGAAGCCGTCCTCGCGCGCGGCGCGGGCGGCCTTGCGGGCCGCGATGCCTTTCTCGCGGGCCTCGGCCCATGCCTTCCTGTCCTTTGCGAATCTTCTTGTCGCCGTCTGACGCGCGGCCTGCGTATTGTTTTCGGTCACGCCACCCTACATGCGTCCGAGGGACGCATACGGGTGGGATTTGGACGCCCTGCGCCGGCGATTCCGCCCCCTTCCGCTCCTGCGAAACGCCCGGGGCGCATAGTGGCGCCGTATGGAGTTCAATCCGTTCGACGACCGGTGGTGGCTCGCCGGCTCGTCCCTTAACTGGATCAGCGCCGCCATCGCCGCGCGGCCCGCATGGATGCCCTGCGAGGGTGCCGTGGAGCGGCTCCGCGGACGGCGGGCAAGGACCATCTCGGCCGTCCGTCTTCTGGCCGGCTACCGCACCCTGGAGACGCGGCAGGCGCACGCGCTGGACCCGTCGCTGCCCGCCCTGCCGAAGGCGGCCTTCTGGCTTGACATGCTCGGCGCGGGATTCTGCGAGCCGGGCTTCCCGATCGCCGTGGATGGCAGACAGGCCGCGTCGCCCCTCTCCGCCGACTGGATGGCCGTCAGGCTTCCGCCGCACGAGGACATCATGCCCCGGCTGGCGGAGGCGCTGGACCTGACCCCGCCCGAGCTGGCGACGCTCGCGCCCTGCCGCGGCCCCGGCTCGTTGGACTGGCGCCCGAACCTCCGCGGACAGCGGCAGTACGACCGGCACAATCTCATCTGCGCCGACCTCGCGGTGGCCCGCGCCGCGGAGGGCTGGCGGACGCTGGGGGAGGCATGGGGAAGATTCGACCTGATATGCCATGACCCGCTCATGGGCGCGGGCGGCCCCGATCTGGAGCTCATCGGCGAGAACGAGACGGTCTGCATCGAGCTGACGGCAAGCATGGGCCAGTCGCTGTCGGCGAAGTTCAATAGGTGGGCGCGGGTGCTCCGGCATCCGGGCATGAAACGCGTCCATGTGGTCTGGCTCGCCGCCGCCCGCACCGTCGAGGGCATTCCCGAGCGGCTCGCCGCCCTGTCCGCGGAGCGTCCGCGCCAGCATTGGGCGATCGCCGAGGACTGGCGGGACTCCCCGGTCTGCCCGGACGGCTTCGCCCCCAAGCCCGGCACGCCGCCGGAGCCCTATGACTGGATGCGGGCCGACATGGACCGCGTCGGCGAGGCCGTCGGCCTGCCCTCCGCCGGCTCATGGAAGAGGCCCCGCGTGCTCATGGGCGATTCCATCCCGTTCTAGCGACGGAACACCGCCAGCCATTTGGTCCAGACGCCCGACCAGATTGTCCTTAATCGCCGTAAGCCGCCCCTCATACGCTCCCGGAACGGAGGCTTGCGTGGCTTCCGCGCGGGATGGCGGGCGGTGGACCAGCCTCTCCGGAACGAACGGACTCCGGCGTCCCTCTCCGCCGGCTTGGATGCCATGGCCTTGCCCTCCGCCTTGTCCGCGGGTTTCGGGGCCGGCTTGGACGCCGCCGGCGGTTTGGGGGTGGTCCGGGCCTCCGGCGGCGTCCAAGCCCGAAGGGCCAGTTGGACGGCGCGATGGTCGCCGACGGGCAGGGTGGCCAGCCAGCGGCGGGCGTCGTCGTCGCCGTAGGCGGCCAGCGCGGCCGCGGCCCTGACGTCACCGCGTGAGGCCATGTCGCGCAGCCGATCCTTGGGGGAGTCCTTCGTGTAGGGCAGTCCGTCAAGCATCGAGCGGTAGCCGCGCGCCTTGTCCGGGTCGCCGGTCAGGTCGGCCAGCATGGAGATGCGGTCGAACGGCTGGGCGCGGACGACGGCCGCCCTGACGCCCTTCGGTTGGCGGGCGATGATGGCCCGCACCCTCATCACGTCTCCGACGCCCTCCAGCTCCTTCATCGTGTCCGCGACGGGGTCGGCGGGCCCCGCTCCGTCCTTGCCTTGGTTTTCCGCCTTGGCCCCGCCGTCATTCCCGGGCTCCGTTCGATCGCCCTCCGGCGTGTCGACGGGCTCCGGCTTTCCGGTCCTGGCGTCCTTCGTCTCCGGTGCCGACGCTTCGACCTCCGGCCACTTCCCCCTGACCCTCAGCGTGGCCCCCACGACCGGCCGCCTCGCCATGGGCAGGGAGGACAGCCATTCCCTGTCCTTGTCGTCGCCGTGGACGGTCAGCGCGACGGCGGCCCTGACGTCGCCCTTGGCGATCAGGTCCCGGAGCCGACCGGCCTTGGCGTCATCGGCCGAATAGGGCAGGCCCTTAAGTAACGAGAAGGGATCGTTCCGTTCGTCCGGATTCGGGGTAAGGTCGATGAGGGCGGCCTTGTACTCGAACGGCAGTGAACGGATGATCGCACACCGGAAATCCTCGGGCGACTCTTTCAGAAGGGCCCTGGCCGCCTCCCGGCTGGGGGCATTCATAATGCTCCTTCCCGCCTCCCTGACCTCTGGGGCGTCATCGCCCGGCACAATCCACCACGGCCCATCCTCCGACTCCGCGTCCCCGCCTGTTCCGGCGGCCGGCCCATTCGGCTCCGGTTCCCTCCCGGCTTCCGGTCCGGCGGCCGCCTCTGGGTCGTTCTCCAGCGACGCCCACCATCCCTCGTCGGGCGCGACGGACTCCGCGGTGGTCGGCACCTCCTCCAGATCGTCGTCCAAGCCCTGGCCGGCCTTTTCCTCGTATTGTCCGCCGTCCGGACGTCCCGCCGCCTTGTGGTCCCTGCCGTTTCCATCCCGAGCCATGATGGCCTCCTTTTTCCGAAAGCCGCCTATGCGCCGCGGGACCGGAAATCCTCCGATTCGGCGGGCGATGTGGACGGATGGGCGTATGCGGTTGCGTATGCACTTGTCGTTTTCGCGGGCAGGAAGTGCTCCAATGCCTACAGGCAGTAGGGCTAAGGCCTGATTCGCGTCATCGCCGTATGCGGTTTTATGCACCGTATGCAGTTCCCTTAAAAGGAAAAGGGCGGAAAAGGCTCTAACTCCCAAAAGAGGTGCATAAAGTGCATACGGCTCTTCGCATGTCCTCTCAGCCCTACTCCCGCCTAGTTTTTTGCTCGAGCCGAAAAAGTGCATACGGACTGCATACGGCTGCATACGAAGTGCATACGGACGCATAAATGTGTCGAAAGCGTGAAGACGGCTTGTTCCTGTCTTTTTCCGTCGTCGGAATCGCCATGATTGTCCGACTGAAGATTCTCCGAAGGAAGTCGCTGGAAATCGGATGATTTCCGAAGAGCGACGGAAGCGCCTCTTCGCCCGTCGGATTCAGGCAGGGCCGTAGGGCATTGGATGAGGACATTGGGTCGAATGTCGGCGATGACTAATTATGTACTTTTCTGCCAAAGTCGAAAAGCCAATGAAGAGTAGGGCTGGGCGGACATCAGAGAAGCCGTATGCACTTTATGCACCTCTTTTGGGAGTTGGAGCCTTTTCGGCCTTTTTCCTTTTAAGGGAACCGCATACGGTGCATACGGCCGCATACGGAAGTCATTGGAATCCGGCTTTAGCCTTACTGCCCGTAGGTATCGAAGCCTCTTCCGCACGCCGAAAGCAAAAGCGCATACGGATCCGCATACGGATTTCGCCGATTTTCGCCGGAATCGCCCGCCGATGAAATCGATTCGCCTCCGCCCGTCTTTGATTCCGTTCGACGCGTAGGCCGTCTTTTGCCCCTGGAAACGATTCTTTGGCCCCTCTGACGGGCTTTCGTCCTTTCAGGCAATAGTTGTTCCGATTCACGCCGTGCCGCAGGGGCCGCCAAGGATTCGATTTTCAGGCTACGACTGGAAATGAAATGAAAAACGGCTTGGAAACGTGATTGTCTTCCGGCCCGGCTTCATACGGCCGACGGCAACGCCACAAGGAGGTCCGCAGGCCATTCATCGGCCGCAGGCAATCAGCATCCCCCTATCCGGCCCTTTGGAGATAAAGACGGGCAGTGGATTCCAATGGAGGAATCAAGCCCGCCTTCACAATTCCTTCACTTTTATGCGTCCGTATGCACTTCGTATGCAGCCGTATGTAGTCTGTATGCACTTTTTGCCTGCGAGCAAGAAGCTAGGCGGGAGTAGGGCTGAGTAGACATCAAAGAAGCCGTATGCACTTTATGCACCTCTTTTGGGAGTTGGAGCTTTTTCAGCCCTTTTCCTTTTAAGGGAACTGCATACGGTGCATAAAACTACATACGGAAGTCGATGTAATCAGGCCTTAGCCCTACTGCCCGTAGGCATTGGAGCCTCTTCGGCCCGCCGAAACCGAAAGTGCATACGGCGGTGCATACGGCTTTCCGGCCGAAAAGCCCCTATCGACCCCCTATTATCAGAACGCCGCGACTCGTTCGGCATGGCTTCGGAGCCGATGGACGGCATCCGCCCCTGTGGGCCGCTCCAAGGCCCCTTCCGCGGGCTTCCCGCCGTCCGCCGGGTCGGAACGGTCCCGGCCGCCAAAGGCTGCCGAAGGGGCCCTGGAGCGCCGGACGCATAGCGTGTGGATATGAACGAAGAACCAACGATCGCCGCCAGCCTCGCCGGGGAGAGCCCGGCGGCATTGGCGGACATCCACGACGAGAGCGCCCGCGACAACGGACTGCTCACAAAGGCCAACGACATCATCGACGCCCTGCCATGGGGGCAGGCGTCCATCCTCAGACGCGCGTTCCGCGTCGCCTCCAAATACGGCGGCATGGATCCCGTCGAGGCGCAGGCCGTCAGCGGCCTCGTGCGCGACTCCTGCATCAGGGCCGCCATGGCCGCCTAGGGCGAAAGGAACGGGACGGCCCCGGCATCCGATGGATCGGATGCCGGGGCCGTCCTTCGTTTCTGCGCGGAACTACATCTCGCGGCGGCGGGAGGCCACGCCGACGCCGATGCCCAGCATGGCGAGCAGGGCGGCGATAGCGGCGGCGGGGCCCACGCCCTTGCCGGTGGAGGACAGGGCGGCCAGCGCCGCATCCGACTCCACATGCACCGTGTAGACGGTCCTGACGAGCCCGTCGGCGCTGGTGACGGTCAGCGTGACCGTGCGCCCGTCCTTATGGACGGTGACGGACGTGCCGGTCGTCTTATCGAACACCGGCGTGATGACGTACCGGTCGGCGTTGCCGACCTTGACGGTGTACTCCAGACGTTTCGGGTCGAAGCCGGACACGAGCCTTCCGTCGGCCTTGATGCCGGTCAGCTCCGCCTTGTGGGTCGCGGCCGTCAGATACGTGACGGTCACGTCGCGGACCGCGTAGGTCCGTCCGTCGGAGGCGAGCACGCCGATGGAGTAGGTCCAGGTCATGCCGCCCTTGCGGGCCGAGGTCACGTCGACCGTCTGCCCGTCATAGGACTCGTAGGCGAACGTGCCGCCCTCGGGGATGGTGACGGAGTCGCCGTCGGCCGGATGGTAGACGCCCTTGAGCGTGTAGCCCACCGACTTGAGCGTCGTGTTGTCCTCCGACGGGTTCGGATCCTTGGACACGAGCCCGGTCGGGTCGGACGGCTTGAACGCCTCGTCGGCCGTCGGCGTCGCATGGTCGCGGACCAGCGTCACCGAGTACGTGCGGCTCTCGCCGTCCTTCGACACGGTCCACCACTGGGTCGTCGCGTACGCGGTCTGGCGGGAGTCCCCGGCGCGCACGTCCTGCCCGGCCTCGGGGACCGGGACGACCAGCACCCTCTCATCGGCTCCCGCGTGGATCGTGTAGTCGACCACGTCCTTGGAATAGCTCTCCAGGGCCTTTCCGTTGACGGTGAAGCCCTTCAGGGCCGCCTTGTCGTCGCCCACGACCTTCGGCGCCGACTGGAACGGCACGGTGACGCGCACGTGCCTGACGGCCCACCTGAAGGCGTCGCCGTCGCGCCTGATGTAGCGGATGGAGACGAGGATGATCTCCGTGCCGTCGGGCTTGACCGTGGATGTGGTCGACACGTCGGACACGCTGCCGCCCTTCTCCGCGGACACGGACCATTTCATGTCCAGCAGGGACCTTGACTGGGCGGGCAGGACGATGGAGTCCGGCAGCTTGTCGACCGTGGTCGGCATTCCGGGCACGGAGACGGGCACCGTGGTGCCGTCCGCGGCCGTGTAGGACAGGGACAGTCCGATCGACGCGTCGTACGTGTAGGTCAGCTCGCCGGTGACGCGCACCTTGGAGCCGTGGGGGTCCTTGCCCTCGAACACGGCCGTGCGGCGCAGCTGGGTCTTGTCCGGCTTGCCGTCGACGTGGATCGGCGCGGTCTCCAATCCGGAGAGGGAGGTCCTGTCCAACGTCGAGCCGTCGGACAGGGTGATGCGGTCCGTGTCGTAGCCGGCCGGATCGTCCTTGGTGCCCAGGGTGCCGGCGTACGTGGCGCTCCAGACCCCGTCGTCGCCCTTGGAGAACACGGCGCCCCCGCCCGGTCCGCCGTCGGAGACGGTGGTCTCCGTCCCGTCGGCGTATTCGTAGGCGACCTTGAACGACGCCCGGGGGGCGGAGCCGGTCAGCGTGCCGGAGACGACGCCGACGCCCAGCTTTCCGGAGCCCTGGACGAACGATCCGCCGGTGGCCTTCAGGTCGACGGTCCTGCCGTCCGCGCCGACCGCCTTCACATCCTTGGGGGCGCCGTCCAGTGTGACGTGGCCGGTCCATTCGCCGTCCTCCTGCGTCAGGGTGGCGCCGTCCACGGTCCAGGAGGAGACCTCGAGGGCGTCGATGGCGTCGGAGATGGCTTTCGCCCGGGCGTCAAGCTCCTTGCCCGTCGCCGAGCCCGAGTCGAATCCGCCGGTCAGAAGCGCGTCCAGCCTTCCATAGGAGTCCTCCGTGTAGTCCTGGGCCTTGAGGGCGCGGGCATTGGATGCGGCGCCGGAATACGCCTTCTCCTGATCGGACTTCCCGACAAGCGCCTTCTGCGCCCTGTCCAGCGCGGACGCGTCGGCCTTCTGCGTGTCCCCGTCCTTGTTCCGGTCCCTCTTGGCCTTGGCGTACGCATCGTCGAACGCGGACTTCTCGCCGGCCATGCCGGACCCGTAGGTCAGGCCGCGGGCGTTGAGGGCGTCCGCGGACGCGATGGCGTCCTTCAGGCTTTGGCCGGTCTCGTACTCCGGGGCGTCCATGACCGTCCGAAGCGTGGCCGTGGCGGCGGCGTACCTGTCGTCCCCGGCCTTGTCGTCGGTGGAGGAGGCCACGTCGTTGCGGGCCGTGCCGACGGCGGCCGTCAGCCTGGTGTGGAAGCCGGCCGTGTACCGGGCGTCCTTCGCCATGGCCTCCGCCCTGTCCACGGTGGCGGAGAACGTGGTCCGCTGCGTGGTGGTCAGGGCCGCCGTGGCTTTGGAGAGTGCGTCCGACAGGCCGTCCAGGGTGGCGTCGTCCGCGTCTCCGCCCGCGGCCTGGGCGGCGGCCAGGGCCTCGTCGAACGCCTTGCGGGTGGTCCTGTCCCAGTCGCGTTCCTGCGAGCCCTTGGCCGTCGCGGTTCCGATGGCCGCGTCCAGCTTGGCGCGGGAGACGCGCACGGTGGCGTCGATGGCCGCGTTGATGCGCCCGGCCGCGGCGGCGCGTTCCATGTCGCCCGCCTTGTCCGTGGCCTTGCCGAGGCCTCCATCCCGGTCCAGCTCCTCCTTCAGGGCGTTGCGGCTGTCCTGCGTGTACTTGCCGTCGGCGAGCCTCGCGTTCGCGGCCTTGACGGCCGCGGCGTACGCGTCCTGCTGGCGGGTGGTGAGGGCGTCCAACGACTTGACCAGCTGGTCGGCGGCCTTCTGCCGGGCGATGTCGTAGTCGACGGTGTCCTCATCGGACAGCGTGCCCTTGGCGGCCGTGTAGGCGTTGGTGGCGGCGGTGGTGTCCGTCCAGTCGCGATGGCCGTCGGCCGTGACCATGTCGTCGTATCTGGCGATGGCCTCCCTGACGGCGGCGTGGGTCTTCGACTCGGCGTTTTTCTCCGCGGTCCTGAGGGCCCCGGTCAGTTCCGCGGCCCTGTCGTCGCCCGCCTTGTCGTCGGACGGGTCGGTTCCGGCCGCGTCGATGGCGTCCTTCAGCGCCTTGGCCGATTCGTCGGTCAGGCGGGTGCGGTCGATGGCGTCCGCCTTTTTCGCCTCGGCCTTCAGCTCCACACGCTGGACGGTGGTCAGGGACTTGGTGGCGTCCTCCAGCGACTCCGCGGCCTTGACGCGTTCCACGTCGCCGGCCTTGGTGTCGTCGAATGGGCCTTTCGCGGCCTTGTACGCCTTGTCGAACGCGGCCTTGGAGTCCTTGTCCCAGTCGCGGTCCCGCGCGGCCTTCCCGTCGGCGGCCCTGACGGCCTTGTCCAGCCGCTCCACGGCCGGATAGGACAGCGCGTCGATGGCGGCGTTCAGGTCGCGTGCGGCATCGGCACGCACCGTGTCGTTGTCCGCGTTGTCGGCCAGACCGTCGGCGGTCCTGGCGGAGCCGCGCGCCTCCTTGACGGACTCGCGCTCCGACTCGGTGAAGCGGCCCAAGTCGAGTGCGTTGTAGCGTGCGATGGCCGCCTTCAGGTCGGCGGTCGACTGGGACTCAAGGTTGCCGGCGGCCTTGTCCACGCTTTCCTTCATGGACGCGAGCGCGGTCTTGTCATGGCTTTCGCCGATCAGCTTGTCCGCCTGTTCGAGGATGTCGTCGAGGGTGCCCCTCGAGTCGGCGGTCCAGACGCGGCCTCCGTCGCGCTTCGCCTTGGCGGCGGCGATGGAGTCGGACAGGTCGGCGCGGGCCTGGAGGTCCAGTCCGTTGACGGCGGCCGTGATGGCGTCGGCCTTCGACCGGCGCCGCGCGTCGCCCGCCTTGTCGTCCGTGGCCTTGAGGGCGTCGGCGTCGTCAAGCGCGGACTTCAGGGCCTGCCAGGAGGCTTCGGTGTAGTCGGATTCCTTCAGTGTCCCGGCCTGGGCCTTGGCGTCGTCGAGGGCCTTCTCGGCGGCCGACTTGAGGCCGTCGGTGGCGGTCTCGAGGGCGGAGGCGGCGGTGGCCGCGTCCTGGTCGGAGGCGTCGTCCCCGACGGCCTTGGCGGCCGCGTACGCCTTGTCGAACGCGGCCTTGGATTCCTTGTCCCAGTCGCGGTCCTGCGCGGTCTTCGCGTCGGCGGCCTTGATGGCGGCGGCGAGCCGCTCGTGGGCGGTCGGCTGGGTCTGGTTCTGCCCCTGGTCCCCGTCCGGTGCGGCCGTCTGGTCGGCGAAGGCGGGCGTGACCCCGACCCCCAGGAGTGTGGCGGCGGCCGCGGTGGCCGCGGTGGCCTTGATGATGGCGTTGCTCAAAATCCATCCTTTCGTCTTGTTCCCGTTTCCCTGTGGGGCTATGCGCCGACGCATAAGCGTCTTACATGGATTGGTTCACGCAGGTGGAGGCGCTGCGCCGGGGCGGCATGCCGCTGGCGGACGCCGTGTACTCGAAGGAGAGGCTGGTGCGCGCGGAGGCCGCCCGCCATCCCGATCTGACGCCCAGGCAGGAGAGGGTGCTGTCGCGCGACCCGGAGCCGCTGGTGCGGGCGCTGATCGCCATGCGCCCGGGACTCGACCCGGACCTGGCGGACGCGCTCTCATACGATCCGGACGCGCATGTGCTGCGGGCGGTCGCGGCGAGGCTTGATCTGACGGACGGGCAGAGGGCGCGCCTGGCCTGTTCGGAGGACGCGGTCGTCCAGTCGCTCATCGGACGCGCGGACGCGGCCGCCTGGCTGGACGGCCTGCCGTTCGCGCCGGAGCCGGCGGAGGGGCGCAAGGGCCTGTTCCGATGATCGAGAAGGATGTCGAGCGGCGTCTGTGCGCGCTGGCCCGCAGGCATGGCGGCGTCGCGTTGAAATGGACGAGCCCGGGCACCATGGGAGTGCCCGACCGGCTGGTGTTCCTGCCCGGCGGACGCCTGTACCTGGTCGAGGTGAAACGGCCCGGCGGCAGGCCCCGCGAGAGCCAGAAGGCCATCCACAGGCGTCTGGGGCGCCTGGGATGGCCGGTGCATGTGGTGGACGACGCGGACGCGTTCTTCGCGTCACTTCCGGAGCCGCGGATCGAGGGAGAGAAGGCCGATGAGGAGCGCGGCGCCGCCGACGCCGACGATGACGCCGGGATGCGGCAGGGTGGAGATCCAGCCGGCGAGGACGGAGCCGAGGCGGGCGATGCCGAACAGGACGCCGACGCCCACGGCGGTGACGGCCGTCGTAAGGGCCGCCGTCGATAGGTAGTCGCCCCATCCGTGCCGCGGCTCCGGCTCCGGCTCCTCGGGCGGCAGGACGGCCTCGGGCGTGGGCTCCACGTCCAGGTCGGAGTCGTCCGCCTCACTCTCGAATCTGCCCGCGCCCGGCATTCCGGCCGGCCTATGCGAGCGTCCGTTCGCGTCCCTCATCGCCGGCCTCCAAGGCCGAAGCGGTCACGGAGCATGTTCGAGTAGTCGGAGGCCAGCCGCGGATCGGAGGAGACGATGCGGTCGAACTCGTCGGCGTAGAAGTCCTGGTCGTACCTGCCGTCGCCCCGGTCGTAGGACGCATGCCCGATGGCCAGGTCCGGGTGGGATTCGACGAACATGGCCCGGGCCTCGTCGCGCATGTACGAAGGCACCGACTTGGGGTCGATGACGCCATGGCCCCGCCCCCTCGGAGGCAATGGGGGCGTGGGGGAGGGCTTTGGGCGGAGGAATCCCCCGAGCCGGGCGAGGAGCGGATGGCGCGCGGCCCGTTCGCGTTCCATGCGTTTATCCCCGGCGCGGTCGGCGATGGACGCGAGCCTGTGGAACGCCTCCGTGGAGTCGAGGTCGTCGTCGGAGCCGACGCCCGCCTTGGGCGCGAACCGGCCCGCTCCGGGGGTTCCCGATGGTTGATGGTTGTTGCCGTATATGTCCTGCATGACACGGGCCCTATGCGCCGAGCAGGGCGGAGCACCAGCGCATGCCCGGCGGACAGGTGAGACAAAGAAGCGTCAGATTGTGCGTATGCGGCTCGCTGCCGCGTGGATCGATGCGGAAGGCCACCAGCTGGGGGACGGGCGGTATGAGCCGTTCCGCGACCCCGACGCCGAGCACGGCGGTCAGCGACTCGGCCACGTTGTCGGGGTCGCCCAGGTAATGCGGGTCGGGGTATCCGACGGAGCAGATGACGGCCATGTCCGCGCCTATCGCCTTGTCGCCCCAGGAGGCCCTGGCGCGGCGCATGATGGCGGTCTGGCGGCGCTTGCGCTCCGCGTCCGTGCCCTTCATGTTGCTGGTGAGCCATTCGCGGTCGGGTATCTCCACATGCACGGCCGCGGCCCGGGCGCCGGGCACGCAACGGAGCAGCCGGACGAGCGGATCCTCGCCCGCGGCCAACGGGATGACCCAGATGTTGATGGTCGCGCGGCCGCCCGGCAACGGGCGCGGGTCGCGCAGGTAGCAGGTCATGGTCCGGTGCGCCGGATCGTCATCCGGCCACAATCCCATGTCGGTGCCCGCGTCGATGAGGGGCTTCAGCGTCTCGCAGGAGAGCACAGGGGACTCGCGCCGCCCGCCGACGGTGACCAGCATGACGAAGCGGTTCGTGAAGCCGGCGCCCTCCTCTTTCGCCTCGGCCCACACCTGGCGCCCGTAGGCGCGGAGGCGTCCGCGGTGGCGTTTGCGTACGAGCGGCGTCTCGTCTCCGACCGTGGTCATCCACAGGGCGTCGGACACGGTGAAGGATACGGCGTAGGGTCTTGGCATGCCCCGCGGCTATGCATAGGCGGAGGCCATGGGTCAACTACCGCGATGACGAGCATCGCGGCTTGAACGTGGGCGTGACCCCCGCGACTCTCCCGTAAGGGAGGTCGTCGCGGGTATCCCATCCATCATGGGTGGTTGACGGCACCCTGACCTTGGGTCTATCCAAGGTTTTGTATGGCCCTTTGACTTCCTCCCCCGCCTGAAGGCGGGGGAGGAAGTCAAGCTCGCCATCGAAGGCGTCGACTACTGGTGCATGGGGCCGGCCGAGCCGATGGGAAACCCGGACAATAACCCGGACCTGGCCCGTTGGAACGCCATCATGCGCCGTTCCACCCATGCGCGCGTCCGCTTCCGCATGAAGCTGGCCGGCCTGCTGGAACGGGAACCGTCGACGCGTCTCATGCCGGCCGCCTCCTCGCTGGACGCGGCCCAACGGCTATTGGGCCAATATCCGTTGGGCTTCCCGTTCGTCGCCTGCCGTCGCGTGGACCTGTCGAAAGGCGTGGAGTACGCGCCGGGACGACGCTAGGCTTTCGGACATACGATAAGGACGCGGGGCTTCGGACGGCCACATGACCGTCCGAAGCCCCGCGTCCTTCGTTTTTTCGCCGGAAGGAATCTAGTCCGCTCTCTCGATGAAGAGGATGGACGAAAGCGGAATGCACATGCGGGTGGCTTCGCCGAGAATCTCCTCGGCGGCAAGCGGGTCATGCACGTACATGCCCTTGTCGTCGTTCCACACGTTACCGCCGATCAGCTGTCCCAGATCGCGGGACTTGCCCGCATATCCCAGACAGCTGAGGAAGGGGGAACCCACGTCGAAGTTGGCCTCCCCCTTGGTGGCGATGGCGTCGACGCCCGACTTCGTGCCTGCGATGAGATGAATGATGCGCCACATGATCAGGCTCCTTTCCTTTAGGATATCCGCCGCATGCGTCCCCGTTTCAGCCTTCCATGAGCCGTGCCAGCTGGCTCGCGTCCATGAGCGGGGAGCCGGAGCCGGCCGGCCGGACCTCCGCGGGCGCGGACGGGGCGGCCTTCGACGCCGGACGCTCCGCGGGCTCCGCGGCGGGCTCCTGTGGGGCGCCGTCGGCGGGCATCAGCGACAGGGACGTGTCCCACGCGTTCTTCAGCGCCTGGAGGATCGGGTCCGATGCGATGGCCTTCGCCTCGCCGATGGCGATGCGGTCCGTCAGCTCGTGCATGTACTCCGCGTCGATGGGGTCGTCGGCCGTATGCTTGGCGACGGTATTGAAGTACCGGTCGCGGTCGCACCAGTCGGGCAGGCCGACCTTGTCGGCGAGCATGTGGCCGAACACCTCCGTGTCGACCATGCCGTCGCGTCCCGCCCAGTACGTCTTGAAGACGCAGCCGGTCATGCCGGCCAGCTCGGCGCGGCCGACGCCCTTCGAGTTGCCGGAGTCGATGACGTTCGCGGGCACGGATGGCATGCCGGCCAGGTCGTGGAACACGCCCTTCTCCAGCGACTCGGACGGATTCGGACCCATGGCGACGCGGTGGGTGAACAGGTCGCGGATGTTCGGCGGCAGGCCCGACGCCTGGCTGACGGTCTGGGAGGCGAGGATGAGCCGGTAGCCCATGAAGCGGGCCAGGCGCAGGATGCGGATGACGTCATGGCGGATGAGATACTCCGCGTACCCCTTGTACGCCTGCTGGAGCACGGGCGGCAGCGTCTTCTCCGGATTCGGCACCGTCTTGCACATCTGCGCCTCGTCCACGAGCGACGCGTACTCGTCGATGACGATGACATGGATGGGGAACTTCCTCTTCGCCCAGTCGGGAATGTCGTACCATGACTGCCACGCGTTCTCGGCCCACGCCTTCGCGCGCTCGCCGTGCTCCATCTCCCAGACGAGATGGTTCAAACAGCCGGCGGCCTGGACGATGGACTCGCAGCCCCAGTACTTCACCCACGGACGGCACCAGAAGTAGTCGGTCGACTTGGACTTCGTGTCGACGATGGTCAGTTCGACGCCCTGCGCGATCTGCTCGGCGAGCACCACGTTCGTGAACACGGACTTGCCGGAGCCGCCCTCGCCGCCAATCAGCAGAAACGAGCCCTCCTTCCAGTCGATGGACGCCGGCTCGAACGGCAGGCCGCCCGCGCGGGGCAACAGGACGCCGAACGGCGTGCGGCGCATGTTCTCCGGCGCGCCAAGCGTCTCCGGCGGCAGCGGATGGACGGGTTCGAAGTTGGCCGGCTCGCCGGCATGCACGTCGATGACTCCGGTCTTCGAGTCAGCCTCGAACCACCAGCCCGGATGTCCGACGAGCACGCACGCCTCCGCCATGGCCTTGTCGTGCTTCGACGGCTGGTAGATGATCTCCTTGTCGAGCCTGCACCTCCAGCCGCCGTCCTTGGCGCGGGCGACGCGCACCTGCCACGGCTTGATGCCGAGCTTGCTGGCGATGATGTTGCGGGCGCGCACCTGTTCCTTGGTGAGCCTCTCGAAGATGGCCTGGCCCTCGTAGGGATGGAACTCGACCATATGGAAGCCGGGATACTGACGGCTCCAATAGTCGTCGACCTGCTCGCCCGCGCTGGGCTTGCACTGGCTGGCCAGCAGGTTGACGACCTTGCGGCGGTCGTCGCCGTTGACGCTCATGACCGTGCGGTCGGAGAGGATGGCGACGTGGTTGTCCGCGTCGATGGATTCCAACTCGGCGCTCGCGGCCTCCGGATGGCTGGTCTTGAATTTGGCGATGAGCCCTTCCAGCGCCTTGCGGTGCCTGGCGTCCGACTCGGGACGGAAGGGGACGGAGCCGTCACGCGTTCTGACGGTCGCCGGATAGTTGCATTTGAATGTCGGCATGCCCGTCCCTATACGCGGGGAACAGGCCGTCGTCGGGCTCGTCGTCGGGCGCCTCGTCGAACGGGAACTCCATTCGTCCCGTCTCCGCCTCGAGGCCGAGCCAGACGCGGGCCGGGATCTCCAGCGTGCCGCCGCGCACGTTGGAGACGCTTCGCGCGCCCCAGTGTCCGTCGCGGATGGCCTCGGCGATGGCGCAGGCGGCCGGACCGGAGCGTCGTCCGTTGCGGGCGAGCGTGGAGCACCAGCCATGGAGCGGGTCGCGCGAGAGGCCTTCGACCGGACCGTCCGCGGTCTGGGCCAGCGCCAGCGCCCAGACGTGCGGGTCGGCGTCGGCGACGCGCATGGCGCGGCTGAACGCCATGGCCTCCACGCAGGCATGGTCGGCGTCCGTATCGGCGGCGAGGATGCGGGCGAGTGCGGATGTGGAGTCCGCGCCGCGCGCGTTAAGCCCCTGCGGCATGGGGTGGGTCCAGTCGTCCGGGTCGGGGTCGGGCAGCGAGACGTCGGCGTTGATGAAGCGGTAGGGCGGCTCCCATGTGTAGGTGGACAGGTCGACGGCGTTCATGAGGACGGAGTCCGCCACGGAGGACATGAGGAGGGCGGCGAGGCAGGTCTCCAGCAGTCCGGAGGGCTCCATGCCGTCGCGTGCGAGGCTGGTCGGCGCCAATGTGACGGCGCCGTGGGTGATGGTCATGCTCATGTCTTTTCCATATGCGTCCCGGCCCGCGAAACCGCTTCGTCAGGAGACCCCTAAAAGCCCGTGGAGCCGTCGGATTCCTTTTCCGGCCCCTAGTGGGCATTTTCGTATTGTTCTGTTTCTGATTGGCTTTTTGTTTGGTTCTTCGGCCTGTTGATTGATGGTTGGTTCTTTTTCGTTCTCTGTTCGGCTTCCGTTTTCCTATGGTTTCGTTCTTCGGTTATTGGGGGGCTTTTTCGTTTCCGTCTGGTTTTGATGGCTGGCTTTTTCGTTTCCGTCTTCGTTTCCTCCGTAGTGGTTCATCCTTCGCTTCGTTCCGTTTGAATGGGGGCTTAAGGGATTCTTCGTTTGCTCTCCGCTCGGGGTGGTCCTCCGTTCTTCCTCTTTCCTGTTCGCGCTTCGTTTTCTCCGCCAGGTCGTTTGCTCTTCGTTTTTCCCTTTCCGATGGTCTCTGTTTTTCCTCGATTCCCTTTAAGGCTCTTTTCCTCTTTCGTCTTTTTGCTCTTGGCTCCGCTTCTTCCCTTTTTGCTTTTCCTTGATCCGTCTTGCTTTGCTCTTCCCTTCCTTCGTTGTCTTCGGCTTCTTCTCTCCGCCTCGTTTCTGTTTCCGCATCACTCCATCGTGACGCGCCATCGGGCGGAGGCGACGAACGCGCGGCATGGCCGCGGCTGACGCCGTCGGCGTCCCGCAGAAGCCTGAAGGCGTTCGCTCGCCTTGCGTTCGTCTAGGCCAGCGGGAAGGCGGGCGTCCCCTCCGGAAGGCCCCGACCGTCGCTGGAGACAAGGACGTCCGCTACCTGAAGCGAGTCCATGCCGCCCTCCTAATCCAGATACCGATCAAGCATCGAGTCGACGCCGTTGCGTCGCATGTTGGCGAAGACCCTGTCCGGATTCTGGTCCGGCGCGAGCCGGATGGCGTACCGGATGCGCCTTGCCGTCTCCGGATCGACGCCATCGTCATCACCGGCGACGATACGGTCGAAGACCCGGCGGCGCGCGTCGACCGCATCGAGGTCCAGGTCGTCGTCGGAGTCTTGTCCGGCTTTGCGGTCGAATTGGCCGCCGTCGGGGCGGCCCACGGCCTTGTGATTGTTGCCTTTGGAATCCATCGCCATCGTCAGGCCTCCTAGCGCCTCAGCGTGTCGCGCGCGTCGATGATGGCGGAGGCGAAACCCATGGCCCGATGGAGCGAGTCCCTGTCGTCGGTGGTTCGCATGCGGCTGATGGCAAAGTCCTCCATGATGCCGAGCTCGCGTTCAGCGCGCTCGGCGGGCGTGGCCGCGCCCTCGGCGGCGTGGGCGGCGGTGGAGCGGACGTCGTCGGGGCTGGAGTCGGAGTCCATGTCCTCCAGGTATTCGGCGAGCGCCTCGTCGTCGAAGGCCATGTCGGTGAGGGTCGTGCCCTCGGGGATGTCGTCGGCGTGGCGGGCGGCGTCGACGATGGCGTCCGCGTATTCGTAGCCGAGATAGCGCCCTTTGCCTGTATACCAGGCGTCGTCGCCCGTGGTGGCGTCGGCATCGCGCCGTGCCTGTTCGCGGCGGCCGGTGAGCATGGCGGCAGCGTCGAGTAGTGCGACCTCCGATGGCGTCGCCAGGTCGTCGTCCGTGCCCTGTCCGGCCTTGGGCGCGTATTGTCCGCCGTCGGGGCGTCCGGCCGGCTGGTGATTGTCACCGTTGTTGTCCACTGCCATGATGGCCTCCTTTATGTCTTTGGTCTTCCGATTGGCTATGCGCGGGCATCCTAAAGTCCGACGGACAGGAGGATGACGTGCGCGGCTTCGAACAGCGCGCCCGCGGCCAGCATGACGGCGAGTACGTGATGCAGGTAGTAAAGGGCGACGCAGATCCGCGCGCGGAGCCGATGCCCGTTGGCGGCCTCGCTGACGCCGGTCTCGATGTACAGGCGCGCGCAGCCGAGGCAGAGCCTTGGGGCCGTCGCGCAGACGGCGAGCAGAAGAATATGGTCGGTCGGTGTCACATTCCTTCGCCTATGCGGGGATTGACCGAAAAAAAATCATGCCCCGCGCTTCAGCGCTGGGGTTCGCGGCCGGGACGCATAGAGCCTTAACGGAAGGAGGTGGTCCACGGTGAGCCAGAAGATCCGCATCGACGGCGTCAAGCACGTTGGCGCGAGCGTCTTCCTCGGCGTGGACCACTGCAACAATCCCCGCTGGACTCGTAATCCCGAGCGTATCATGGCGTGGCTGTGCGACGGATGGCGCGCCAGATTCAACCAAAGGCGCGAACAGCGCCCGCACAACATACCCGTCAAAGACGAGGCCGGCGAGATCGTCGACTGGGTCAAGGAGCCTTTGGGTGGGCCCGACGTGGCCGATTTGCTCTCGGACAAGGAAGCGCGTCTTCAGTGCTCGTGGATGGCGGGCATTCCGGCACCCATACTGTCGTCCACCGATAGGATTGAAGGCACCGAATGGTCCGCCGGACTCAAGAGGAAAAAGACGGCCGGTGGCCGTGTTCCCGGCTTCAAGTCGCGCCATCGCAACCTGGGCTTCGTCTGCTGGCGCAACGCCTCCAAAACAGGCAATGCCATCTTCCACAAGACCGGCCGGAAGTCCGGTGTGGTCGTCATCACCGGCATGAACCCGACGCGATGGCGCAAGCCCGGCGAGAAGCTCCATTGGCGCGTCGTCATCCACGTGCGCGTGAGCCAGCCGATACGGCCCTACACCAGCGTCCATGTCGACTGGACCCATCGGACGCTCATGTTCGTCAACATGCCCCTGCCATTGCCTCGAACAGGTGACGGCGTTATCGGCCTGGACCGCGGCTGCGTTCATACCCTGGCCTCGTCCGACGGCATCTTCATGGACATACCGAAGCCGTCGAAGGCCGAGCTGAAGCGGCTGAAGTATCTGCAGCGCAAAATGTCCCGCCAGGACCGTGTCAACGAGGCGCGGGGCGGCAGAATCGCCAAGTTCGCCTCCAAACGACGCCAGAAGACGCTGAATCAGTTCAACGCCCTGCAGGGCCGCATCGTCCGCCGTCGGGACGACTGGATTGAGAAGACCACTACAAGGCTTGCCAAGGAGAACAGTCTCGTCGCCATGGAGGACCTGGATGTCCAAGCCATGACGAAACGACCGAAGCCGAAACCCGATCCGGACAGGCCAGGTCAATATCTTCATAATGGAGCCCGCGCCAAGGCCGGACTCAATCGGTCGATTTTAAGCAACAACTGGAGCCGTCTGATGAAACGGCTTCAGGACAAGATGGACGCCAACGGCGGAAGTCTTGTCATCGTCCCCGCCGCCTATACCAGCCAGACCTGCCATGAGTGCGGTCACATCGCCAAGGAGAATCGCGAGAGCCAAGCGATCTTCAAATGCGTCAAATGCGGGTATGAGGCGAATGCGGACGTCAACGCGGCCAAAAACATTCTCAGCCGCGCTTTAACAAAAACGGGCGGGGGCACCGCCTAGGACGTGGAGGGCCGCGTTGGCGGCCCGATGAAGCGTCAACCCCTTTCCCGCAGGTCGGAAGTTCCTTCAGAGTCCGGCTTGTGAAGGGAATCTCCCGACTTTAGCCGTGGGGAGGATGTCAACCGCCGCCATGGGCCGTACGCGTCGATGAGGCTTGCGGGGGCGACGGAGAGTCTGTGCGCGCCGTCCCGGTCGACGAGCCATGTCTCGAACGGGCAGTCCCCGTTGGAGTACAGTCCCCATGCCATGTCCTTCGGGGCGGGGACCGTCTCGGCGACGCCGAGGATGAGCTCGGTGCGTCCGTGGGGCGCGGCCAGATAGAGGCGGCCCATGCGGTTGCGCCAGAGGCTTTGCGCCCTGTTCGGCTCCAGCAATCGTCCGGCCACCCTGCGTCTCGCGTATCTGATCGTCCTGCGTTCCATGGCCGGCCTCATGCGTCCCCAATCAGAGAAGCCAGTCGTCGTGGTGTCCGGCGTGGAGGAACACGATGCCGCCTTGGTCGTCGCGCGTGTACAGGAGGGTGGGCGCCCCTTTGCCCGCGCCGATGCGGCTGCGCCAGATGGGATGGCCCCATTCCCCGAGCCTTGGGCCGGTGCCGCCGCGGCCGTTGTCCAACATATGCAGGTCGCGGGCCTTGCTGTCCGCGTCGAGTCCGGTGAGCGCCTCCATCATGGCCTTGGCGAGCGCCTTCGCGCCGACCATGGGCGGCAGGGGGAGCAGGCCGTCCGCGTACGACCACCGGTCGGGCAGGGGCTTGGAGTCCTTCTCTCCGGCGGGGACGCGTTCGGCCCAGACGGCGCGGACGAGCAGGTCGTAGAGGCGGGGGTCGTCGTCGGCGAACATGCCCTCGTAGTCGGGCGCCTTCGGGGCTCCGGCGCATGCCTCCAGCACGTCGACGCGGGCCTGCAGTCCGACGGCGCGGGCGTGCCAGTCGACGGGCTTCGCCTTGGCGGGCGCGTGCCATGAGGCCCAGCCGGCGATGGAGTCCACCATGTCGAAGCCGGGCTTGATCCAGTAGGAGGTGCCGGTGGCGCGCCATGCGCGCACGGTGCCGTTCCATATGCCGAGGCCGCGGGGCTTGGCGATGGAGTTGAAGCCGTCCTCGCCGCCGCCGTCGAGCACGACCACGTCGACCCCGTCGCCGGCCCTGTCGGCGATGAGCGCGGGGTTGACGGTGGGGCGGCCGGTCCTTAGGGAGCATGACATGAGGACGACGGGGCGTCTTCGCCGCCTGCCGATCGCGTCCGACGCGAGCTTGCGTCCCTGGTCGTAGTCGGAGACGGTGCGGTACGCGCATTCGGCCCCGAGGTCGGAGTCGTCCCCCGCACCGCGCTTCCGGTCGAATTGCCCGCCGTCGGGTCTGCCCGCGGCCTTGTGGCCGTTGCCTTTGGAATCCATGCTCATATCCATCCGCCATGCGTCCCGGCATAGCGATGCCGCATGAGCATCACCGACATCGCGGCAACCGGCTGGACCGCGTTCTGGAACAACATCTGCTCGGCGGGCACGCTGGGCATCGTCATCGCCATGGTCGTCGTCTGCCTGCTTCTGGGCTTCGCGTTCGGACGCACCATGGGCGCGTTCAACTTCGCCCTGCGCGCCGTGTCCGCCATCGTCGGAGTCGTGCTGATCATCGGCTTCCTCGGCGTGCTGGGCATCAGCATGAGCATGCTGAACCCGCTGATCAACTGGCTCCTCGAGATCGTGCACGCGCCCGTCTACCTGCCGGAGGCGTGACATGGCCGGCAAGGGAGGCAAGGGAGGCCCCTGGCGCGAGTTCCTCGACGGCATGGTCGTCTGGCTGCTGGTCTGCGTCTGCATCGTCGTATTGGTGTCGTCCGGCGCATGGAACGTCATCTCCGACAAGGTGGGCATCGGACACGCGGCGTCCACGAGCGACCTGACGAAGGCGCCCGACGAGGCGCAAAGGCGCGCGGACGCGAAGTCCATCACCGACCTGCTCGCCGGACTCACTGGCCATAAGGACACGACGCCGAAGACGGACGCCGGAACGACGACGACGCCGAAGACCGACGCGAAGTCCGATGCCGGGGCGAAGACGGACACGAAGGCCGCGACCGGCTCCCGGGGATCCGACCCCGCCGTCTGGCAGGCCGGGCTCGACGCGACGAACACGATAGCCACGGCGAAGGCGCGGCCGGGCGGCTATGACAGGGAGAGGTACTTCGGAGGCTGGGCGTCCAACGGGTGCGGGTCCGCGACCACGCGCGACACCATCCTCGCCCGCGACCTGAAGGACGCCGTCAAAAACCCCAGGTGCCAGGTCACGTCGGGCACGCTGTCCGACCCGTACACGGGGCGGACAATCCAATTCAGGCGCGGCCGGAACACCAGCTCGGCCGTGCAGATCGACCATGTGGTCGCCCTGCTCGACGCGTGGGAGTCCGGCGCCCGCGACTGGGACCAGACGAAACGCGTCCAATACGCGAACAGCACGGACGTGCTGCTCGCCTCCGACGGACCGGCGAACATGGCGAAGGGCTCCGGGCTCGACGTCAACGGCACGGCCCTGTACCGCTCGCAGAATTCGGGCGCGCCCGACGTCTGGATGCCCGACAACAAGGCGTACCGGTGCGACTACATGGCGAAGCGCGCGACGATCAAGTCGAAGTGGGGGCTGACGATGACGCCCCGCGAGAAGCAGCAGACCGTGTCCGTGCTCTCGCAGTGCGTGGCCGGAACCTACGGCAATTGAGCCTTTGGCAGGAGGGCGTTCCCCTCCTCGTTCCGATGCCTTACGCGCACCGGCTGTTGCGGTTCCCGCAGACCGTCCGATGGCATTGCGCGCATTCGGAGCCGCCATCCTCCAGCGGGGCGCCGCATCGCTCGCAGGCGTCGCCCAGGTACCCGCGCACCAGCTCCGACGGGTCGGTGCGGACCAGGTCCTCCAACTCCGGGTCGGCGTGGACAAGATCGCCGTTGCGGGCCACCGCGTGCGCCCGGTACTGTTCGTCCGACGCGAAGAGCATGGCGCGCAGTGTCTTCTGGTCGTTGGTGCGGGTGAATCCCGACTCGGGGATGGGCGTCGTCAACGCCGACCGCTGGGCTTCGGTCAGGTGCGGGTTCTCCAACAGCCGGTCACGGCTCGCCCACGGCTTGCGTTGACGGAACAGCCGGTCGGACACGGCCCGCTCGTAGCAGAGCTCGTCGGCGATGTCCGGGTCGTCGGTGACGGCTTCGGCCAGCCGGTCGGACGCGTCCGGGTCGTCGGCGCGCCAATAATGGATCACGCCGGTCAGCGCGCCCGAGCCGATGTCCGGCACGGCGGCCATCAGCTCCTCGGCATGGGCGTCGCACCAGTCGGGGTCATCGAGCGTGCGGGCCTCAAGCGCCCGCGCCTTGTCGGACAGGATGAAGCGGACGCCCGGGTCGAGCGAGTCCAGGTATCCGGCCACGGCGACGGGGTCGTCCTCGTCGAGCCCGCCAATGACGACATCGATAAGCCTGCGCCGGTCCTCCGCGTCCATGTCCGGCATCGCCGCCGAGAGGCGCGTGTCGGCCACCTCGAAGTCCAGGTCGTCATCTGAGCCCTGACCCGCTTTTTTGTCGAATTGCCCGCCGTCGGGACGTCCCGCGGCCTTGTGGTTGTTGCCGTTCCTGTCCTGTGCCATGATGGCCTCCTTATCCGTTTCCGGCGGACTATGCGATGGGATCGGAACTTTCGACTTCCTCTCCCGCCTGGCTGAAGGCGGGGGAGGAAGTCGAAAGATCGGAACATGTCGTTGGAGCTGAAGCCTTCACTGGCTTTCCTTGCATCCGATTCGCGCCGCGCCGCAAGGACCGCCAAGGACCCGGAGACGTGATTGTTTTTTCGGCCGGCCTCATGCGGTCGATGGCGGCGCCGCAAGGCCGTTCCCCAATCACAGGCAACCGACGACCCCCTATCAGGCCCTTCGAAGGCAAGGACGGGCAGTGTTTTTTAATGAGGGAACCAAGCCCGTCTTCACACTTCCATCACTTTTATCCATCCGTATGCACTTCGTATGCAGCCGTATGCAGTCCGTATGCACTTTTTGCCCGCGAGCAAGAAGCCAATGAAGAGTAGGACTGAGTAGACACCAGAAGAGCCGTATGCACTTTATGCACCTCTTTTGGGAGTTGGAGTCTTTTTCGCCTTTTTCCTTTTAAGGGAACTGCATACGGTGCATACGACTGCATACGGAAGTCATTGGAATCAGGCCTTAGCCCTACCGCCCGTAGGCATTGGAGCCTCTTCCGCACGCCGAAAGCAAAAGTGCATACGGCGGTGCATACGGCTTTCCGGCCGGAAAACCCCTATCGGCCCCCTATGGTGAAACGGCCGCCGGAGCCGCCGGTGGCGCATAGCCCTTCCGAAGCCGGCGCGGACGCATGGACGCCGCGTCTTTCAAACGGAACACAGGGAGGCCATCATGGCTCAGGACGGGAACGGCAGGGACCGCAAGGCGGCCGGAAGGCCGGACGGTGGGCAATTCGAGAAAAAGACGGGACAGGGCTCCGGCGACATCCGCGACAATCCCGGCGGCATCGCCGACGGCGCCGCCATGGACGGGTACGGCGTCGGATCAGATCCGAGGTGAGCCATTGAGGACGTTCTGCCGCATTCTCGCCGGACTGTGCGCCCTTGCCGCCATGTTCCTCGGCTCCTTCCTCGCCTACCGCGCATGGGGCTCCGGACTTGACGTGTCGTATGCCAGCCACAGGGAGGAGAAGGCCACGCACACCGTCATCCACAAGGCCACGCCCGGCCATGTGGCCGCCATGCGCCATGACGACCCGCCCGCCGGGCCGAAGCCGGGGGACGACGAGCTGTTCGCCTACATCAGGGTCCCCTCCTGGGGCAGGCGGTACCGCCTGCCCGTCTGGGAGGGCACCGCCAGGACCGTGCTCGACAGGATGGGCGCCGGCCACTACGAGTCCACCGCCCTGCCGGGCCAGGTCGGCAACAGCTCATACGCCGGCCACAACACGTACGCGGACATGGCCGACATCCGGCTGTTGAGGCCCGGGGACGTCGTCTACATCGAGACGGCCGACCACTGGTACCGGTACCGGATCAACTCGAATCCCGAGATCGTCGACCAGACGCGCACCGACGTCATCGACCCGGACGCGGCGGGCGTGGAGCGCGGACTGACCCTGCAGACCTGCTGGCCCATCATGGCCGGAGGCAACGTCACCCACAGGCTGATCGCCCACGGCGGGCTCGACGGCTGGGCGCCCAAGACGGACGGCGTGCCGGAGGAGTACGCGGAGACGACGGAGACGGCCGTCGACAAGGTGGGGCGCAAGGTCTCCACCGTGTCCGAACGGCTCGACATGCCCGTCACCGGCGTGCTCGGCTTTTCCTGCCTGGCCTGCTGGATCCTCGTCTCCGGCGTCGGCTGGCTCTTCTCCCGCCGCCGCATGGTCTCCTACTGGCATAGGGACATCGGCGGCCCCATGACCTGGCTGTGGCGTCTCAACGCCGGGCTGCTCCCGTCCCACACGGTCGTCTTCACCGCCACCCGGCTCGTGCCGTACATGCTCATGTGGGCGGCCCTCGTCCTGCTCTCATGGCGCTACGCCTGCCCGCCGCTCGCCGCGTCCGGCCTGCTGGGCTGAAGGACGCATGGGGCAGGCGTCACCCAAGGAAAGGAACGGTTATGGACCTGTATCTCGACGGTAGGAAAGTCACGCCGCCGGCACTCACCCCACTGGAGAAAAGACTCGCCGCATGCCTCGCGCGGGAGGAGTTCGGGGATTCGGACCATCTGCCCGTCATCACCAGCCGGCCCGACGAATGGTGCGGGGAGGGCGGTTTCACCCGCGTGGAGCTGATCGAATGGCCCGACCGCCGCCAGCTGGGCGCGCTGCTCGTCTCGCTGCAGAGGAAACGGCTCGTGGTCATGGATCAGGACGAGACGATCGAGTTCGTCGGAAATCGTCCGGTCCGGAGGCCGTCCACGGAGGTCTGGTTCGATTGCGAGGTCCTTGAGGCCCTCGCCTGCGCATAGGAGGTCGTCATGGCCGAGAAAAGGAACGGGCGCCACGCCCGCCAACGCAAAGGGCCGCGCCGCGCGGCCGTCATCCTGATGGCCGTCGCCGCAGTCCTCGCCGTGGCCGCCATCGCATGGTATCTGTCCATGGCCGCCGGGCTCATTCCGACCGCCGGCGTCGTCGAACTGTAGGGAGGAATTATGGCTGTTAGAGTCGAATTGGAGGGCCGTCTGGGCTCCGAGCCGTCCGTCCGCGAGGTGAACGGACGCGATTTTGTAGAACTGTCCGTCGCCGTGTCTCAGGGCTACTGGTCCAAGGCGGAGGACAAGTGGGTGGATCAGGGCACCATCTGGTACCGCGTCCACCCGACGTCCCGCAGGGCGGGAGAGGAGGCGCGCCTGCTCCACAAGGGCGACGCCGTCGTCGTCGCGGGCACCCAGAGCGTCGAGGAATTCACACGCAGGGACGGCACCAACGGCTACGCCATCAAGGTGAACGCGGACGCCATCTACGTGAGCCGCATTCCCAGAAAAGCGGATGCCTGACGCGTCTGGCATACGCGAAGGCCCCTCGCCGGCCATGACCGGCGGGGGGCCTTCGGGCTTCGGGGCCCCGGGCGGCCGGCGCCTCATCGGCCGTCCGGGTCGAGCATGGCGGCGGTGTCCCGCATGGCGGCCCCGGCGGCGGCCTTGGTCGAGCCGTATTCCGTGATGGTGTAGTGGCCGACGCCGTCGACCGTCACATCGCCCTGCACGCCGAACGAGACGCGCGCGTCGCGGCCGCCGGAATGGAGGACGATGCCGCCGTCGGGGGAGGCGTCCATGCCGACGTCGGGCCTGGCGCGCAGGAAGTCCTTCAGCGGGCCGTAGGCGAAGGCCCTGATGTCGGCCGCCGTGGAGGACAGCGAGTACGGGTCCTCCTTTTTGAGCCGTCCGTCGGCGAGGGAGCGGATGGGGTCGCAGCCGTAGCCGCAGTCGTCCTGCCAGTCGAGCTCCATCTCCGTCTCGTACGCGCCGTCGTTCACGTCCATGTTCCACAGCGGCGAGTCGGCGGACAGCGACTCCAACGCGTCCGGATCGTTCCACGCCTTCAGAAGCCGGGCGTCGTAGTCGTCGTCGCCGCCCGGCGAGTTCTCCCACGCCTCGTAGCGGGCGCGGTCCAGGCGGGTGGGCAGGCGGCGGCGGTAGTCGTCGACGGTGATGAAGTCGCCGTACTCGCCGACCTGCATGACGGTGTCGTAGGGCAGGACGCGCCGTTCGGAGACGGCCCTCGCGCCCTCGGCCGCCATGTCGGCCCGGAGGTCGGACATCATGCCCTCGACTCCGTCCATGGTCGGATGGGCGTCGGGTCCGCCGGTGGCGCCGCCCTCCACCGGCCTGTCCCGCACCGCGTCGATGATGCGCCTGCGGGCCTCGTGGTCCAGCGACGGCATGGCCCGGGACAGGCGCCCGTCCATCGCGTCGAAGTCCAGGTCGTCGTCTGAGCCCTGGCCCGCCTTCCTGTCGAACTGTCCGCCGTCGGGACGCCCCGCGGCCTTGTGGTTGTTGCCTTTCGCATCCGTTGCCATGATTCCGGCCTCCTTGTCCGTTTCGGGGAGGCTATGCGCGGGGCGTTCCGAGAGGGCGGGGGCTTGGCCTCTGGGACAATTCCGAAAACGGCCGGAAACAATCAGCAATCAATTTCGGGCCGGAGCGGGCCTGAAGGGCATGGATGCAGACAGAGAAGAGGAAGACTGAAAATGCCCTCCCCTTCGACCTCGGAGGACATCTTCACACTTTCATCACATTATTCACTCCGTATGCACTTCGTATGCAGCCGTATGCAGTCATTATGCACTTTCTGCCCACGAGCAGGAAGCCAATGAAGAGTAGGGATGAGCGAACATCAAAGAAGCCGTATGCACTTTATGCACCTCTTTTGGGAGTTGAAGTCTTTTCGGCCCTTTTCCTTTAAGGGCAACTGCATACGGTGCATAAAACCGCATACGGCTGGAGTCCAGAACAGGCCTTAGCCTTACTGCCCGTAGGCATTGGAGCCTCTCCAGCCCGCCAAAATCAAAAGTGCATACGCAAGTGCATACGGATTTCCGCCGGAATCGCCCGTCGGGGAAATCGATCCGCCTCCGCCCGTCATCATCACCGGCCGCCGCGCGGGGCGTCTTTTGCCCCTGTACGCCATTCTTTGGCCCCTCTGACGGGCTTCCGTCCTTTCGAGGGATAGTTTGTTGGCACTGAAGCCACGCCACGCCGCAGGGGCCGCCAAGGATTCGATTTCCAGGCAATGACGTCGACTGAAATAAAAAACGGCCCGAAAACGTGATTGTTTTTCCGACCACCCATGGCGCGGATGCCGGTCGAAGCGGTCCATGGGCGCTCCATCGCCGGACCTTGTCCCCAAGAGGCCTCCGAGCCTTGGGCAGGAGGCTGCCGGCCGCCCATGGGCCATCGGATCCGGACGGCGCCCCGGCCTGGACGCATAGCGCCTTTCCGAGAGGCCACGGGCAGTCCGCGGCCGTTCCGAGGAAAGGAGAGACTCCATGGTCTCCCATATCAATGTCAAGCGTCTGGCCGCGATGTGCGCGGCGGCCGCGAGCCTGTCCACGTTCGGCCTGGCCGGTTCGGCCATGGCCGTCGAGACGTCGACCACCGCCGACACGGCGAAGGCGTCTATCGTGCTGAAGGCGGCCGATGGCAACACCCTGTCCGGCCACACGTTCACGTTCTACCGTCTGGGCTCCTACGGCGACATCACCACCAACGGCGACAAGGACATCAAGTCTTTGACCGTGAACAAGATCGACGACGCGTCCGACCAGTGGATCTCCGCGGCCAACGGCAAGGCCGGCATCACCGACCTTCAGGGCTTCGACGCGGCCGGCGACCTGGCCCACGTCGGCAAGGACGGCGAACCCACCGGCGCCGTGCAGGGCCAGCTGCGTGAGGTGGCCAAGCAGCTCGCCGCGACCGCGGGCGCCAGCAAGATCGCGGCCGTGAAATCCGTGGCCGGCACGGGCACCACCATGACCGTGTCCGATCTGCCGAACGGCCTGTATCTGATCGTCGACTCCGACGGCGTGCCGATGATCGTCGGCACCCCGGTCCAGGGCACCAAGACCCTGAACGGCGTGACCCTCGGCACCCTGACCGTGAAGTCCAAGACCACCACGATCGACAAGAAGGTGTCCCGCGATCGCCTGAACAAGGGCGAGTTCATCGACTCGAAGGCCGGCGACACGGAGGATTCCGCCTCGTTCACCGTGGGCGAGACCGTCGACTTCAAGTACGTGTTCACCCTGCCGAACATGCAGGCCGCCACCCAGACCGTCGTCAAGGACACCATGTCCGGCCTGGCGCTCGCCGGCGACCCCGCGTTCTCCATCGGCGGCAAGACCGTGACCCCGACCGTCGCCAAGGGCGAGAACGGCGACGGGTTCACCGCCACGTTCGACCAGGCGTTCATCAAGGCCAATAGCGCCAAGCAGGTGGCCGTCACCTACAAGGCGGTCGTGACCAACGCGAAGCGCGCGGCCCAGGCGTCCAACACCGCGGCCATCTCGACCACGTTCTACGACGGCACGGCCGCCTCCAAGACCACCGTCGACTCGAACGACACCGCCACCGTGAGCGCCTACGACCTGAACATCAAGAAGACCAACTTCAAGGGCGACCAGGTGCTGCAGGGCGCGGGCTTCAAGATCCAGAACAAGGACACCGGCAAGTGGATGAGGCAGGATCCCAAGACCGGCGCCTGGACCTACGTCGACACGCAGGCCGAGGGCACCCAGTTCACGACCGGCGCTAACGGCCAATTGAACATCGCGGGCCTCGGCGCGGGCAACTACCACGTCGTCGAATCCAAGGTCCCCGACGGCATGACCAGCCTCGTGACCGTCGCGTTCGACATGAACATCACCGACGGCGGCAAGGTGTCCACCAGCGCCGACGCGAACAAGCTCATCACCGGCCAGCCCACCAACGACAACAAGTGGACCATCACCGTGAGGAACATCGACGCCCTGACCGAACTGCCGCAGACCGGCGGTCTGCTCGGCGACACCATGATCGGCGTGATCGTCATCGCCATGGCCGGCGGCGTCGCGTACCTGACCGTGCAGTCGAGGAAGCGCCGCGAGGCGCACGCGCTCTGACCTGGGACGCATGACGTCCGTCATGATTGATACGGACGAAGGGAGGCCCTCCATGACCAAGACGGACACGGAGGGCCTTCCCTCGTTCTGGGAGGCCGTCTCGGGCGGTCGGGCGGAGGCGCGCCGCAGGCGGCTGGAACGCCGCGACCGGCGTATGGCGCGCCTGTACGCGCTGCTCGCCGTCGCCTTGGTCGTGTGCGGCACGACGGCCATCTGCGTGCCACCGTTGAACCAGTGGCTCAACGACGGGCGCCTAACGGCCTCCGCACGCGCCGCTGAGGCCACCGCCGCCGTCCAAACGGACACGGACAGGGCGCTCGGGGCGGCGGAGGCGTACAACCGGCGGCTCGCGGCCCAGCAGGTGCAGATCGGCGAGGTCGTCCGCGCTGACGGCTCGCGCGACGCGGACTTCAAGGACGACGCGGAATACCAGAGCCTGCTCCGGTCGGACGCCACGGGGACCATGGGCGTGCTGTCCGTCCCCGCGATCGGCGTGGAGCTGCCGATACGCCACGGCACGGGTCCGGACGTGCTGGACGACGGGTTGGGGCATGTGCACGGCACGTCGCTGCCCGTGGGCGGCAGGTCCACCCGCACCGTCATCAGCGGGCACACGAACATGGAGGGCAGGACCCTGTTCACCCGGCTCGACGAGCTCAAACGCGGGCAGACGTTCTCCATCGGCGTGTACGGCCGTGTTCTGCATTACCGGATCGTGGACATCCGCGTGACCAGCCCGTCGGACACGGAGGCGCTCAGGATTCGTCCGGGCCGCGACCTGGCCACGCTGCTGACATGCACGGACACGGGCAACACGCGCCGCCTGCTCGTCACCGGGGAGCGGTACGCGCCCGCGGCGGGCGAGGCCGCGCAGACGGACATGCGGGCCGCGCGCGACGGGGCGCTGGCATGCGGCGGTGCCGTGGCGTTGGCCGGGTTCGCCGTAGCGCGGCGCGACCGGGAACGGCTCTGCCGCCACACGGCGGACGCGTTCAGGCCGGGGGAGCGGCGGAGCTGAGGGACGGTTCCGCGTATGTGCGGGCATGGCCGTCGAAGCGTCTGGAGGCGGGGAGTCCCGCTCCACCGCGTTTCCCGGCGTCCTTCTGCGCCGCCTTGCTCCAGGCGGGGGTCCTTGGGCCTCACCGAGTCACGGGCGGGCTGGATTCGCCCGTGACTCGGGGGATGGGTCGTGGGATGCGAATATCCCGATATCCCGATTTGGGATATTCCGTCGATAGGGGGTCGATAGGGGTTTTTCGGCCGGAAAGCCGTATGCACCGCCGTATGCACTTTTGATTCTGACGGGCAGGAAGCGCCCCAATACCTACGGACAGTAGGGCTAAGGCCGGATTCCATCGTCATCCGTATGCAGTCGTATGCACCGTATGCACTTCCCTTAAAAGGAAAAGCCCTGAAAAAGCTCCAACTCCCAAAAGAGGTGCATAAAGTGCATACGGCTTCTTTGATGTTCGCTCAGCCCTACTCTTCATTGGCTTCTTGCTCGCGGGCAAAAAGTGCATACGGACTGCATACGGCTGCATACGAAGTGCATACGGACGCATAAATGTGTCGAAAGTGTGAAGGCGGGCTTGATTCCTCCATTGAAATCCACTGCCTGTCCTCTCCTTTGAAGAACCGGATAGGGGGCCCTCCCATCGGACGCATAGCCATGGGCATGATTGCATTGATTATCGTGGCGGTCGTCGCCGCATGTCTGCTTATGGTCTGGTCCCTGTGCCGTGCCGCCGCCCTTGGCGACGAGATCGCGGAGAACCTGCGCAAGGAGGCCGGACATGAAGGATAATGAGCACTTCTGGCTAGGCGTCACGCTGTCGGACGACCCAGCGCCCGACGATGTGTTCGTCGTCGCGTCCTACGGAATCAAGGAGGACGGCGGAATCGGCTCCACCGCGTCCCGGGTCATCGACCCGGCCGTCCGGGAGGACCTGGCGGGCGCCCTGCGCGCCATTGCCGACGGCTCCGAGGCACCGACCGCCCCGCACGGCTGGCTGACCCTCGAAGGCTTCGCCGACAAGCCGGCCGCCGACGTCGACTTCGCATTCGACACGGTCAGCTACGGCACTGTCATCAACGTCGAGCACGCCAACGCCGGCGAGGACGTCCATGCCGCCATCCGCTCCGCCTGCGCCCTGCTCGCCGGAGCTTTGGAACTTTCACTGGAACAGGACTAAACCAGCTCCGCCGCATGGGTGGAGCGTACGAGGGCGTCGTCGACCAGATGCGCCAAAGAATTGGTCTGGTTGCGGTTTTTGAACGCCTTCACTAGCATGGCTTTGACCTCACCTTCGAACGCCAATGGGGCGGCGATGAATCGCATCGCCCAGTCCACATTCCCACCACAGCCCGCCATGAGCAGTACCGCGTCACGGAAGGCCCTTGTCGGCCTCCATGCGGCCGGCGAGGGCCTTCGCCGCATCCAGTGGCATCAGGCCGCCCTCCAGCGCCTTCGCGTACGTCTCGAGCATGTCTCTTCTGGTTTCATTCTCCATTTTCCTGATCCTTTCCGTCCGCCCCGTTCATGCGCCCCGGCGGAGACGCATACAAACCCGCCATGGACATACCGACAAGATTGGAGCTTCTGAACGAGGGCGAGATCCCCGCGGGCATCGAGGACCCGGCTGTCTGGGCGGCACGCCTGCTCGAATGGCGGCGGGACCACGGCCTCGACCCGACGCTCGACGCGGGCGTCTGGCTCGCATGGGCCGATTGGAGCCTCTCGCGCCTGCGGTACCGGGCGGCGTACGCGGACGCGCAGGCGGCGCTGGAGCTGCGCCCCGGCTGGCCGCCCGCCGTGGAGTTGAGGCGGCGCATCGAGCTGCGCGCCGGGACGCATGGACTTCTTTAGGACAAACCCCAAGGAGGGCATCATGAAGTATCTGACCGTAAGCGCCGACTGCACCAAGGAGAGCCGCGACCTCCTCTCCGTCGAATGGGACGAGGGGAAATTGGGCGAGCCGACCGAGGAGGCGGTCCTCAAGGCCCTGAGGGAGGGCAGGGTCGACTACGACGTGGTCGACGTGGACGAGGGCGACCTCTCGTCCTTCAACGGCGCCGAAGTGCTCGAGGTGGAGGACGAATGATCCCATTGACCGACTCCGAGGCCGCGCTTCTGGACGGCTGCTGCCTCGTGTTCGGGACCGGCAGCCGCCTGTACGGTTGCGCGGAGCCCGGCTCCGACCTCGACCTGCGCGGCATCGTGGCCCCGACGCGCGCCGACTACCTCGAGCTGCGCCGTCCCCGCGAGCGCACCGTCGCCCAGGGCGCGGACGTGCAGTCGTGGAGTCTGCACCATTGGTGCGACATGTTCGCCAAGGGCTCGCCCAACGCGCTCGAGGTGGCGCTTCTGCCGCCGTCCGCCGTGGTACGCGCCGACCCGCTGGGCCGCGCGGCCATGGACGCGGCGCGCGGTGCCCTGCACGCGGGCTTCATCCCGCACCTGGCCCACTACGCCCACAACCAGCACCACATGTACGCGCGCGGCGACCAGCCGGGCAAACGGCTCATGCACGCGGTCCGCGTCATGAGGCTGGCCGTCTCGCTGGCCTCCACGGGCGCGGCGGAGCTGGCCGACCCGGACGCCGCGTCCCTGCTCGCCATACGCCGCGGGGCGCTCATGGCCGGCGAGGCCGAGTACCGCCGGTTGGAGGAGCGGCTCGCCGCCCTCGATCCGTCCCGCGTCCTGCCGGCCGCGCCGCCCGAAGGCTGGGACGCGCCCGTCAAGAAGCTGGCGCTGGATATGGCCCGCCGGAGCATATAGGAGGAACCATGGAATACACAAAGCACGGCAACAACGCCGCGCTGTCCATCCACGTCCTCGACGACGCGGCCATGCGCGCGCTCGGCTTCACCGACTACGTACCGGAGGACTGGTACCTCTGCCGGCCGGTCTCCGACGACCGCACGACGTCGCTGGACGTCACGGCCGCCAAGGACGGTACGGACTGGCGCATCGACGTGCTCGACGAGAATTTCGGCCAGCCGTACGACTACCAATGGCTCTTGTCGCAGAATCCGGACTTCGCCTACGCCCGCAAGGTGGCCGCCAACGTGGAGCGGGAGCTCCGCGTCCTGGCCGACGCGGGTGTGCTCGTCGGCTGGAAGGAGGGCATGTATGTCTGACCTGGACGCCGGCGTCCTCGCCCAAAAGCTCGGCATCGGACCGGAGCGCGTCGAAAAGGCCCTATCCGAGATGGGCGTGCCGTATTCGGCCCCGCCGGCCGAGCCGACCGAACCGGGCTTCTACGTCACCGCGGACCGCAAGTGGCTGCTTTGGCTCCACTCCGACGGCACCGGCTGGGGCCGCACCGAGATCAAAGGCGCCTCGAACAACCGTACGAGCTGGACGGATGGCGCCCTCTGGCTCACCTCCGACTGGCCCCTCGTCGTCCGGACGCTCGGCGACGCGGCCTTCCCGCTTATGACGCTGGAGGAGGCTTTGGGCGCGATGGAGGCGTTGGATGATTGGTGCGCGGGCGAGGTGGGCGAGACACTCATGGGCCCGGAGCTCGACCACGACTACCGCATGGGCCGCATCGATGGAATCAACGCCGTGCGCCGCCGCATCGCCGAAGGAGGCAGGCGATGACCGAATCATTCAAAGTCGTGCCGATCATGTACGAGCGTACCCTGGGCTCCGTCTATGATCTCAAAAACATGGACGTGCTCGAGGCCCTGCTCTCGGACGGCTGGCATGTGGTTCGCGCCGACACACTGCCGGGAGGGGCGGGCGATCCCGCCCTGCCGCCGACGCTGGTCTACATTCTGACTCGAGACAGGATATCCGCGCCCGATAATGACGCCGTGGAGCGCGCCGCGGTCGCCATGTTCCGTTTGGACACCAACTGGGCCTCCGACGACCCGACCGACGCCGAGGTGGCCGACTGGTGGGACAAGCGGCCGGACGCCGTCCGCGACGGGTACCTGCGCCGCGCCCGCGCCGCGCTGGAGGCGGCCCGATGACGGACTGGACCCGGTTCGAGCCCGAGGCGCTCGAAGGGCGCATGGCCCACGCCCACACGGTCGAAGGCACCTGCGTGACGGGCCGCCTCGCCCGCGTCGCCGGCCCCATCGACCAACTTGTCTTCGAGGGCGTGCTCCAGCCGGTGCTGCCGCGCCTGCACGGCGGGCATTGGAGGCTCGCCGGCGGATGGCATGATCTGGAGGTTCTGTGAGCGGTTTGGAGTACCGTTTTCCGCCTTTGACCGAGGAGGAGAAGGAGCGTGGCAGGAGACGTTTTCTGAACGCCCGCCGATCAAATGCGGCCAGATATTTCAGGAACGCGGAGTCGCTACGGCAGGATGCCGTCGAGGAGATGGAACGGACGGGCGCGACCGCCGAAAGTCTGGCGGAGAAGTCAGGGGAATCGCCGGAGACGGTGTTCCTTGCCGACCACGGCTACGCGCCGGTTGGGGCCGCGATGCGCATACTGACGGCCCTCGGCATCAAGCCCGCCAATCTTCCCCGCGAATGCGCCACCTGCCGACTGGAGGATCGATGACCACCCTGTTCGTCGGCGACATCCACCTGAAGTCCGCCCACGTCCTGCCCGCCGTCGACCGGGCCGTCGCCATGGTCGGCGCGGACGAAGTCGTGTTCCTGGGCGACGTCTGCGACGACTGGGACGTCACAGCCCGCGAGGCGGTCGCCGCGGTCCGCATGTTCGCCGACTGGGTCCAGGCCCGTCGCGCCGCCGGACTCGACGTGACCGTGCTGGCGGGCAACCATGACCTGCCGTACCTGGCCCGCCCGCGCTCGGCCGAATTCCACTGGTTCCGCCGCGAGGCCGACGGCTTCAAACCACGCGCCCACGAGGGCGTGCACGAGGCGCTGAAGCCGCTGGATATGAGGCTCGCGTGGCGGCGTGGACGCGTCCTGGCCACGCACGCCGGCGTGACCGGCGCATGGGCCGCGTACGCGGGGCTGTCGGACTCGCCCGAGGGCGAACTCGACCGCCGGCTGCGCGAAAGTCCAATGCACCTGTTTGACATGGCGGGCCCGGCGCGCGGCGGTCGCTCCACGCCATCGCCCGTCTGGGCGGACCGGACGGAGCTGGAGGCCGACCCGTGGGCCGGCTGGATCCAGGTGGTCGGGCACACGCCCGTGCCGACGGTCGCCAACGTCGGGGACCTCTGGTTCTGTGACACCTGGACCGACGGGGACGGCTTGATGCTCCTGCTCTCCGACGATGGTTCGCTTGTGCCCGTCCGGCCGTAACCGGGACGCATGGGCATGCCGGTTACACGGAAAGGAGCCGGAATCATGAGTGTGGACGAAATCATCGAATATTTGAGGACCCTGCCGAAGGGCACCGTCGTACGCGTGCTCGTCATGGACAAAGCCTCGGGGCATCTTTGGTCCTCCATCGTGGAGAATGTCGTCGACGGGGACGTGTGGTGCCGCGAGGACGTCGGCACGTTGATCGAGGATAAGGACAAAAAACCCACGCCCGAGAACATCGACAGGGTGCTGGCTGCCGTGCCGGGCGGGCTTAGCGCCTTCGGTGACTGGCTCACGCAGGAGGGCTGGGACATCCTGCGCGACATCTACGACGACGCCATCGACGCCCTCCGTTAGGCGTATGGTCCACGACCAAGGCGGCCGTCCGGCCCGCCGTCCAGCCTCCCCAAGCGCATGCCCATTACGCTTCGGAGGAGGATGGACGGCAGGTGGGACGGCCGCCGTTTTTCTTCAGAAAACAATTCCGAAAACGTCCAAAAACAATCGGCAATCAATTTCGGGCAGGAGACGGCTTCAATGCCCTGATGGCGGGCAATGGAAAGAGGAATGGAATTGTCCTTCCCCTCGGCTCCGGAGGACATCTTCACGCTTCCATCACAATTATACGTCCGTATGCACTTCGTATGCAGCCGTATGCACCGATTATGCACTTTTTGCCCGCAAGCAGGAATCGGCCTGCCAGTAGGGCTGAGAGGACATGCAAGAAGCCGTATGCACTTTATGCACCTCTTTTGGGAGTTGGACCTTTTTCCGCCCTTTTCCTTTAAGAGGAACTGCATACGGTGCATAAAAACGCATACGGCCTCAGCCTGAAACGGGCCTTAGCCTTACTGCCCGTAGGCATTGAAGCCTTTTCGGCCTGTGAAATCGCAAAGTGCATACGGATCTGCATACGGATTTTCGCCGATTTTCGCCGGAATCGCCCGCCGATGAAATTGATCCGCCTCTGCTCGTCATCATCACCGGCCAGCGCGTGGGCCGTCTTTTGCCTCTGGAAACGATTCTTTGGCCCCTCTGACGGGCTTTCGTCCTTTCGGAGGATGGGACTTGTGCCATCCGATTCGCGCCGCGCCACAGGGGGCGCCAAGGATTCGATTTCCAGGCAATGACGTCGACTGAAATTAAAAAACGGCCCGGAAACGTGATTGTTTTTTCAGACGATTCCATACGGTCGACGGTAATGCCACAAGACGGCCTGTAAGCCGTTCGTCAACCACAGGCGATTAGCGACCCCCTATCCGGCCTCTCAAAAGTAAAGGCAGGCAGTGGATTTTGATGAGCGAATCAAGCCCGTCTTCACAATTCCTTCACTTTTATGTGTACGTATGCACTTCGTATGCAGTCATATGCAGTCCGTATGCACTTTTCGCCCGCGAGCAAGAAGCCAATAAAGAGTAGGGCTGAGAGCGCATGCAAGAAGCCGTATGCACTTTATGCACCTCTTTTGGGAGTTGGAGTCTTTTCGGCCTTTTTCCTTTTAAGGGAAGTGCATACGGTGCATACGGCTGCATACGGATGACGATGGAATCCGGCCTTAGCCTACTGCCCGTAGGCATTGAGGACTCTCCGGCCCGCGAAAACCAAAAGTGCATACGGCGGTGCATACGGCTTTCCGGCCGAAAAACCCCTATCGACCCCCTATCTGGAAACGGGGCGAAGCCGCGGACGCATGGCGTCGGATGGAACATCAGAACGAAAGGAGACGGATATGGCGAAGGACATGCTCACGTTCGACGCGGGCGACCTGTCCGACGATCAGCTGATGACCGTCATGGCCGTGGCGAACATCGCCAAGGCCCGCATGGACGCCGTGGAGAAGGGATGCAAGGCCGTGCTCGTCGGCCGCATGGAGACCGGCCACCGGCCGGCCGTGCTCGACGGGGAGGAGCTGGCCGACATCCAGCGCACCGCCGGGGGCGGCGACGGCGAATGGGTCGTCAAGGACGCCGCGGCGTACGGCGCATGGCTCGACCGGCAGGAGGGCATGGAGGACTTCGTCCGCCAGGTGCCGATGCCGACCGACGACGCGATGGACCCCGGATTCCTAGGCCCGCTCGTGGAGAAGATCGGAGGCGGCGACGTCCCAGACGGCGTCCAATGGAAGGCTCCGGCCGCGCCGCAGGTGCGCGTCACCTTCAAGGACAAGGGCCGCGCGCTGGAGGCGCTGGAGCGCCGTCCGGCCACCGTCGAACGCCTGCTCGGAGGCTCCCCGGAGCCCCCGGCCGCCACGGATGCGAAGCCCGAGGGGGAGTCCGACATCGACGGCCTGTTCGCCGGACTCGGCCTCTAGGCATAGACGGGCCGTATGGTTAGGAAGGACAAGAAGACCGACGACCACGGATGGGACGTCGGCGGCCGCCGGCGCGAGGAGGATCCGGACATCCAGTTCCTCAAGCTCAAGGCCCGCAAGGCGCGTCCCGCCAAGGCGCTCCTGTGGGCCATCCTCGTGGCCCTGCTCATCGTCATCTACCTGCTGCAGAATCCGGTCGCGCAGAACGTCGACATCCCCGCCGTCGACTACAATCCGGCGGGCAAGCAGGCCGCGTACAAGCTCACCGAGGCATGGCTCAAGGACAATCCGCTGGGCAAGAACGCCGTCATCACCAGCTGGGACGGCTACAAGGAGACCACCTACAAGGACGGCGACAGGACCGTCCCCGTCTACAGGCACGATCTGACCGTCGAATCCAGCCTCGGCTGGTGGACCGTGCACACCACGATCCGCACGGACAGCAACAGCCTGCTCGGCTACCCGTCGGCCAGCCGCAAGAGCCTGCCGAACACCGCCACGCCGAACGACAACATCACCTGGCCCGGCACCCTGTCCGACGCCACGGCGTCCGACGCGCTGGCCCGCCTGCTCACCCAGTGGGGCCAGGCGTACGTCGGCCATGACGCGGACATGCTGACCACCATCGTCAAGGACCCGGACACCAAGGTCAAATACAGGCCGCTGCGGCTGTCCGACAAGGCGCAGGCCACCGTGGACAAGGGGCGCTACCTCAACCGCGGCGACGTGGACAAGGACGAGAACACGTCCGACCGCGCCGTCTTCCGCGTCAACATCGAACTGCCCGAGGACCAGACCGCCACGTCGACCGACCCCGACCTCCAATCCGGGGACGACACGGACGCCGACGGCTCGGACCGCGGCGCCACGGACAGCTCCACGCTCTCCTACGACGTGGTCGTGGCCGACCCGGACGGCTCGCCGTCCATCGTCGCCTGGGGGGCTCCCGGCGACGGGCCGAATCTGAAGGACTACCAGAACAGGAAGGGCAGGCAATGAGGCGCATCACCGTGTTCGCCGACGGGCGGACCATGGAATGGACCATCTCCACGGGACAGAAGGTCTCATTCAAACGGATCGTCGGCAACAAGGTCATCGAGGTCCCCGAGGGACGCATCCTCGACGAGAACGCCCGGACCATCGTGGCCGGCTATGAGTACCTGGGCGGCCTGTTCCGCAACCGCATGCTGAAGGGCTCCGCCGTAATCCTCCGCCCCGTCGTCGGCAAAAAGGACACGTACCACGTGGACAAGTGGGTGCGAGGCCTGGGACTGGGGGAGTAGATGGCCCGTCACGCCGCCGTCCCCGCCATGGACAGGCGCTCCATCCGTCTTCGCCGGACGCGCCGTCGGAGCCGCATCCTGGCATTGGGCCTCGCCGCCCTGCTCGCCGCGTCCGCGGCCGTCCCGCTCGCCGTCCTCCGGCCTTCGGGCGCGCCGCGGTACGCCGCGTTCGACACGGCGACGGCCGTGTCCCGCGCGTCCCTGACGGAGGCGAGCCGCTCGGAGTCCCGCGCCACGCCGTCGTCCGGCTCCTGGGACCTGGGCTCCGACATCGACCCCGACGCGAGGATGACGGTCCGCGAGGCCAATAACAAGACCGTGCAGGCGCTCATCAACGGCCGCGACGAGGCGTCCGTGCCCGCCGGGTTCGACCCGGACCACGCGGACGGCGACCTGGGATAAAACGTGCCCTGTCCTTCAGGGCGGGGGTAGCCAAAGCCCAAGTCTCCGGGACGCATAAGACTGGTTATGGAGACCATTAGGCGTTACAACTACCGCGCGTACCCCACGAGGGGCCAACGCATGGCCTTGTCGCGCCTGTTCGGCGCATGCCGATACGCCTGGAACTGGTATGTGCGCCAGCGCCTGACCGATTGGAACTTCAACAGGTCGAGGCCCTCCTACGCGGAGTTGAGCGCCAAGTTCAACAGGACGAAGACCGAGAAGGCGCTCGAATGGCTGACCCAGGTGTCCGCCGTGCCGTTGGCGCAGTCGTTGCGCCAGTGCGAGAAGGCGTATTCCGCGTTCTTCCGGTACGTCGAAAAGCATGGATGCCATCTCGACCATAAGGGCCGTCCGTTGGGGTACCCGCGGTTCAAGAGCCGCCACTGCGGCGAGCAATCCGCCACGTTCACCACGTCGGCCAGATTCCACGTCAGACACGACCATAACGCGCGATGGATGTTCCTTGACCTGCCGAAGATCGACGGAGAGATCAGACTCCGTTGGTCGAGGGATCTGCCCTCCAGGCCGTCAAGCGTGACGGTGATGCGGCATGCGAACGGAACCTACGAGGCCAGCTTCGTCGTCAAGGCCGAACCGAAGGCTCCGCCGAAGCCGAGGCATGACGCCTGCGGCATCGACATGGGCCTCGAGTCATTGGCGTCCATCGTGTATTCGGACGGCACACGCGAGAAAATCGCGCCGTTGAGGGCGCTACGCAGGGCCGAACGCAAGCTGAGAAGACTTGACAAGGAGTCGAGCCGCCGCAAACGCGGCTCGAACAACTATTCGAAGACCAGAGCGACGAAGGCGCGTTTATACGCCCGCATCGGGGCGCAACGCAGGGACCTGGCGTACCAATTGGCCTCCAGGGTGGCGGGCGAGAACCAAGCCGTCGCCATGGAGGCCCTGTGCGTCAAGGGGCTCATGCGCACCCGGATGGGCAAAAGCGTGGCCGATGCCGCATGGTCGATGTTCACCGATCGCGTCGACGCGCTCTGCGCCCAATGGGGGCGTAGGGCCGTGCATATCGACCGGTGGTGCCCGAGCAGCCAGGTCTGCTCGCAATGCGGACGGAAAGACGGCCCGAAGCCGCTCAACGTGCGCGAGTGGGAATGCCCGAACTGTAGGGCGTTCCTCGACCGCGACTGGAACGCCGCATTGAACATCCTCGACGCCGCGGGACTCGCGGAGTCGTTAAACGCCCGTGGAGGCGATGTGAGACGGAGGCTGGCTTCGGCCGGCCGCGACGCGATCGCCCGTGAAACGGGAACCCACCGAACCGCAATGCCCCCATTGGGCTAGCGGAGTAGGAATCCCCCGCCTTCAGGCGGGGGAGGAAGTCAAACGGGCAACGCCTACGAGTTCAGCCAATGCACGTGGTGGGCGTACGTGCGCCGCCATCAGCTCGGCCTGCCCGCCGGCTCGCACATGGGCGACGGCGCCGACTGGGCGGACACCGCCCGACGGCTCGGCCACTGGGTCGACGACACGCCGCGCGTCGGCGACGTGATCTGCTTCGCGCGCGGCCAGTACGGCTCCGACCCGTCCTACGGGCATGTGGGCATCGTCGAAAACGTCGGAGCGGATGGCTTGGTCACCACGTCCGAATGCGGCAGCTCATTCAACGGCAAGCCGTTCAGCCGCACGTTCACCGCGGAGCAGGCGGCCCAACTGCAATTCATCCACTATTAGGAGGGACATGATGGACGATCCGGTTTTCAGACCGCTCATACCGGGGCATTGGAGGCGCTCCTGCTTCGGCGGGTACATCAGGAAAGACAACATGCCATCCAAGATGAAAATGGACATAGGCAAACCACAGTCAGACGGTTCCGTTGTCGTCACAATGACTCCCCAAGGCGCGATAACAGGCCATGAGTTTGACGAGTTCGTGAAAGCCAGAGGTGGCACAACCTACCGGCTCGACACCGGCGGGGATGGAATCTTCGACCCATTCCAAGAAGACGGAAAGAACAGCAAAAGCACATCGAAGCAATGATTTGCGGCACAGAAAGCCGCCAGAAGGGAAAGATGCAAACCATGTTGGATAAGAAAACAGCGCAGGAGATAAGCGAACTGTGCGTTGAGAAAATCGATTGGACGATAGTCGGCATTGAAGGTGGCACCGTAACCATCTTTACCGGCAAAGACAGGTATTACGCGTCCTACGGTACCGAAGGTAGTGACCCCATCGAGGAGACAAGCAAGTCCAAGGAACCCGGCAACCTACGCTGGTTCGAACGGGATGGAACCGTATCCTCCGACCATCCGGTAATCTGCACGGTAAGTGTGCATGACGGGAAAGCTGAGACGGACGTGCGCCACATGCCGCCCATGTTCGATGAGGAAGCCTACGAATACGTCGCCAACATGGAGCTCGACCGGAGATTCGTCCATGATTGGAGTGGCGAATACTATTGGCCGGATTGGCCGAATGACACCACCAAGGCATGGCAACAGTTCCGGGACGAGATTGAAGACATTCCGGAAGACTACAAATACGTTCTATTCGAGGTCGAGCCGAGCGTGTGGAAGCTCATGTTCGCCCTGTCCGAAATCACCGGAATACACTATCTGGCCGAGACCCCGCTCGACATCAAGGCACTGCCTGGGGATGCTTCCGGCATTCCCGAAAGCGGATTCAAGGAAGCCACGGGCGGCGCCCTGCCGTAATCCCGACGTCAAGGAATAAGGGAAAGGCCTCCAACCCGTCGCCATTGACGGGCCGGAGGCCTTCCCATACCGGCCGCGGCTGGCGGGCGTGGGTCAAAGAAGGGGTAAAACACCTGCCCCGCCGGTCCGCGGCCGACATGCGCTATGCGTCCTGGTCCAGCGTCCGCGCCGTCAGCAGCGCGTGGTCGGACGGGCCGGCGTCCTCCACGGACACGTTGCCCGTCCACCCGCCGGGCCGGCCGTGGTTCCAGCCGTACGAGAACATGTAGTCGATCCGCCTGCCCGGCACCAGCGACAGCTCGAGTCCTTGCGACCGGGCGGTTGCGGCCGCCTCCGCCGACGTGCCCGGCAGGGCGGTCGGATACGGGCCGCCCATGCCCAGCATGACGGCCGTGTCCTGCGCCTCCGTCCAGAACGTCGGCGCCTCCGTCAGCCCTGACAGGAGCCGGATGGCGGGCTCGCCGGGCATGGCGTTGAAGTCCCCGCACAGCAGCACCGGCCCCTTGGCCGCGCGGCGGGAAAGGCGGACGTCGAGCAGACGCGCCTCGTCGAGCCGCTCGCGTTGCCGGAACGCGCCCCACGCGCCGTGGTACGAGCAGACGGTGAGCCCCTCGAACGTCTGGATGGCGCAGTCGACGCCGGGGATGGACGACGGCCCGCCGACCGGCTTCAGCATTCCGGTCCGCCAGCAGACGGCGCACAGGTCCGTCCGCCCCGGCCGGAGCCGTCCGGCGGCGAGCGTGAGACCGCGCTCCGCGAACGCGGCCGTGAGGGCGTCCAGCCCGTCGACCGGGACCTCCTGCAGGCAGGCCGCGTCCACGCCGCGACGGACGAGCGCGTCGGCCAGTACGGCGCCTTTGGCCTCCCAGCCTTCCGGCGCGCGGTCCAGGATGTTCCATTGCGCTATCAGCATGTCCCCGCCTTTCTCGACGAGTGCCGCATGATCTGCGCGGTCGGATGCAGGGCGGTCATGAGCGTCAACGTCAGGATGGTGGCGATGCCGAGCCAGGCGGCCATGCCCTTCACATCCACTTGGCGTTCCGCGGTCTTGGCCGCGTCGTCGTAGGGGACCCTGTGGGCGCGGACGATGAGGCGCCGCGTGTTGAGGCCGGGCGGGTCGCAGGTGTACAGGGTCAGCAGGGTGTGGCTCCCGTCGGCCTTCAGCGCCCGCCGCTCGGCCTTGGAGCCGGGGTCGACGGTGTAGCGCCGGTCGACCCTCCAGGCGACGGTGCGGCCGCCCGCGTCCGTGTATATCATGTCGCCCCGGCCCAGTTCGCCGACGCGGTAGAACAGGAGCCGCACGTCGAGCCCGCGGTGCGCGGCGATGACGCTGTTGCCCGGGTCGCCGACGGGCAGCGTGGTGCCGTGGATGTGCCCCGCGCCCTGCTCGAGCGTGCCGGTGGACGTGCCGTGGCCGATCGGCAGGTCCACGCCGATGGACGGTATGCGTATGCGGGCCATGGCGTCGCCCGCGCCCAGCTGGCCGAGATAATTCCCGTCGCTCCGCCAGGCGGGCGCGTCCGTGCCGGAGAACGGGTCGGCCGCCTCGCCGACGGCCGTGGATCCGCCGTCGCGCAGCAGCCGGGCGTCGTAGCGGGCGGCTTTGGCGAGCATGGCCGTGTCCTCCCCGTCGGATGCGGAGACCCGGGTGCCGGGGTCGTAGGTGATGGCGAGCATGGCGAGCAGCGGGCTGGACAGCAGCAGCGCGCCGACGACCATAAGGATAACGCCTCCGGCGGTCCAGCCGCGGGATACGCGCCTCCGGTGCGAAGTCGGGCCGGTGAGGATGGCGTCCCAGGAGGGTTGAAGGTAAGCGGAGGTCATATGGCCCGGCTATGCGTCGGGACGCATGGGTGGACTATGATGAGAACTATGGATAAAAGGACATTGGATTACGATCTCATGCCGGATACGGTGCTGTATGACGTTTTTTACGAATCAGGCACCATGCTTGGCGGGGCTTATGTGGCCCGCATGAGGGCCGCGACCGATGCCTTCGAACGCGAGCGGTGGCGTCGCGCCCTGTCCGGACTCGACTCGGAGCGCGCATCCATCGTGTACGACGACCGCAAAGGCCAGATAGCCGCGAAAAGGCGCTGGGATGCCGAGAGGAAGGCATTGGTGGCCGCCGATGGACGAAAGTGAGCTTGAATCCATCTGGATGACGGACATCCTGCCAATCGTGGGCGAACGCATGATTCCGGCGTCGCATCCCATCACCGTGTTTCTGGGAGGCCAGCCCGCGGCCGGCAAGACGCGCGCCCAAAGACGTTTGACCGGAATCTACGACGGACTGCTGGCACCCATCATCGGTGACGATTTCCGTCGATACCATCCCGATTACGAACGGCTTCTGTCCGAGGCTCCTTTGGATATGCCTGATGCGACAGCCAAGGCCGCGGGGTATTGGACGGGCAGGGCAGTCGCCTGCGCGGACGAAAAGCGGGCTTCCTGTATCATCGAGGGCACATGGCGCAACGCCGCGACCGTGCTTGACGAGGCCGGAAGGGCGAGACGATTGAATCGCGGAACGCATGCCGTGGTTCTGGCCGTGCCACCGGTGCTAAGCCGTCTGGGGCTGTTGTATCGCTTCTACAGGGACCTCGACGCGGGAGGGCAGGCGCGTTGGACTCCACCCAAGGCCCATGAGGGCACGGTGGCGGCCCTGCCGTCGAACGTACGCACGATCGCAACCTCCGGCCTATTCGACCGCCTGTCGGTCATGGACCGTTCGGGCGCGTTTCTTTACGACGGTGATGACCCGGACCGTTTCGAGAACGTTTGGAGCAACCGTTTCCTCGGTGGACTTGATGGAGATGAGACGGAGCAGGCGGAGCGGGACCTTGATTATATCGAATCAATCCGCCGGGAGACGGGCGTTGGTCTGGAGGAGTCCGAACCCGTGATCGAGGAGATATACGCCGACCTGGGCGGGCGTGATTTCACCGCCGAACTAGAGGAGTTGGACGACATGCCTCCGCGCCGTGTGCAACCGCGGGAGCCGAAGGGCACCCCGCGCGGCGGCCGCTGGCGGCGATAGTGCAAAAACGCCCCCGGCTCCGACGGATGATGCCGGAGCCGGGGGCGTTCCTCGTGTATGGGCCTATGGCCTCATGCCCTCATCGGGTCTCGCGGCGGCGGGACACGATGGCCGCGCCGATGGCGAGCAGGGCCAGGCCGGCCGCCATGGCGGTGCCGAACAGGATGGTGCCGCCGGTCTTGGCGAGCATCACGTTGATCGGCTGGTTCAGCAGGGTCAGGTCCGCGGGCACCCAGTTGGTCTTGTCGTCCGCGTAGTACCTCTTGGACGCGTCCTGGCCGCTCCACTTGGCGGTCTGGCTTCCGACGGCCTTGGTGATGGTCAGGCCGGCGGGCAGCTTGGAGGTGTCGGCGCGGAAGGTGAGCATCGGGCGCACGAGCGGGATGATGCTGTTGTTCTGGGTGATGGTCTCGGTCGCCTCGGTCTGCGCGTCCGGGGTGATGTAGTTGGACTTGTCGTCGGTGAACTTCGCGGCGACGGTGATGTCCTCGGAGCTCTTCAGCGGCTGGTAGTCGGTCGGAGCCTTGGTCTCTTTGAGCGTGTAGACGCCCAGGTCGAGGCCGCGCAGGCGGAGCAGGCCGTCCGGGCCGGTGACCACATGGTTGGAGCCGTTCTCGCCCGGCTTCGCCTCACGGTAGACGCCGTCGGCGGTCTTGACGAGCTTCAGCGCGGAGCCGTTGGTTTTGGAGTCGGAGGTGTTGCCGTTGTCCTTGACGGTCACGTCGAACTCGGCGCCCGCGAGGCCCTTGTAGGAGGTCGCGGCGCGCTTGTGCAGGTCGATGTCGTAGGTCCACTGCTTGACGACCACGTCCGGGGTGGTGGTGGTGCGGGCGCTGGTCACGTCCTCGGGCTGGTTCGAGTAGACCAGATGGTTGCGGTTGTTGACCTTGTTGCCGTTGTCAAGCGCCTTCTCGGTGACCTGGGCGGAGTACTTGATCTCCACCTGGTGCCCGTACAGGGTCTTGGTCTTGTCGTTGGCGGCCAGGTCGCCGTAATGGTTGACCAGCCACTTGCCCAGTCCGATGACCATGTGGCTGGCGTCGCCGTCCTGCTGCTCGAGGTAGTACCACGCCTCGGCGGTCTCGGTGGTCTGGCCGGTCGCGGAGGAGTCGTTCGCGCCGTTCGGCATGTTCGGCAGGGTGGTCACGCGGGTCAGCGGGATGGTCACGGTCTTTCCGGTCGTGTCGGTGATGGTCGCGGTCGGCGTGGAGTTGATCTTCAGGCCCTTGGTGGTCTGGTCGTCGACGCGGTAGGTGTAGATCCACGGGCGTCCGTTGTCCTTGGCGTTGCGGTAGGCGCTCAGGTCCGGCACGCGGTAGTGGACGACGTACGGGATGGTGTCGCCGACGTCGGACGCGTTGTCGGCCGCGTCCTTGCCCGCCGCCACGGACTCGTCGCGCTTCTTCGGCGGATTCTGGTTTCCGGTCGGCAGGGTCTCCTGGTCGTCGACGTTCTTGATGGTGATCTCGCCGAGCTTGCCGGTGGAGCCGAGCCTGTCGCGGTCCATCGGCTGGTTGTAGCCGTCGACGGTCGCCAGATCGGCGTCGGACGGCTTGGACGGGACGATCATCGGCTGGGCGGAGCCCACGTTGTAGGTGGCGTTCAGGCCGTTGAGCGTGCCGGTCCAGGTGGTGTCGGAGCCGGTGTCGAGGATCATGTAGACGCCGGAGTCGTCGATCGGGATGGTGCAGGAGGCGCCGGCCTGGCAGGTCACGGTCGCCGAATGCGGCTGGGCCTTGACCGCGGCGAGGGCGGTGGCGTCCTTGGTGATCTGGTCGGCGAATTCGCGGACGGTGCCGACGTACGCCTTGTCGGGGCTGTTGGTGCCCATGTGCTGCGGGCCGGACTCGTTCCAGCCGAAGCCGAACGCGCCGACCGACTGGTCGGAGCCGTCATGCTGGCGGAAGCCGCCCATCCACGCGATCGGGTCCTTGCCCGAGTCGGCCCAGCCGGGCAGGTTGGCGACGTTTCCGCCATTGACGCCGGTGACTTTGGCGAGCACCGGGTCCAGGGCGCTCTTCAGCGCGTCGGGCGTGTGGACGGCGACGCCGTCCAGGTCCTTGTATTTGCCGTCGGTGCTCACGTAGGTGCCGTCGACGTAGTCGGCGAGCCGGTACGCGGTGAGCCTGCGGCCCTTCAGCGTGTTCTGGTTGTCGCCGGCGTTGACGGTCAGGCTGAGCGGCGTGGCCGCGTTCGCGGCCGGCGCGCATGCCAGCGCCGCGAGCGTGGCCATGGCCATCGTGGAGGCCAGGATGCGTTTGGTGTGACCCATCTTCTTTTTCCTTTCCGCCCCGGGCGCCCGGGGCATCCTTTGGATTACGTGCGTCCTCTATGCGGAGTGCCGGGGGCGCCTTCGAATGCGATGACGGCAGGGGAGGGGGCGGCGTGACATCCGGGCGGCGACGGGCAGCCCGCAGACGCAGACGGCGGCCGCCACACCCATGGCGCGCCCCTTGGCGTCGCCCTTCGCGTCCCTCGGATACGGCGCCTGCTCCGGCATGCGGACGCGCGGGCCGGACACAAGCAGACGGTGCGAGTTGACGCCGTACGGCGTGCAGGTGACGAGCGTGGCCCGGTCCTCCCCGGCGCGGACGCGCAGGAGGGACGTGTCGGACGGGTCGACCACGCTGATGCGGTCGACCCTGTAGGCGAGCGTGGCGCCGCGGACGAGGATGTAGAACACGTCGCCGCGGCGGGCCTCGTCGAGGCGGGTGAACAGGAGGCTGTCGGGCAGTCCCGTGTGCCCGGTCAGCACCGTGTGCGTGCCCTTGCCGCCGACGGGCAGGCTGGAGCCGTACAGGTGTCCCGCGCCCTGCCGGAGCGTGTCGTCGGAGGCGCCGTGGCGGATGGGCAGGCGGATGCCGAGCGACGGGTAGGACACGGTCGCCATGACGTCGGGCAGGACGGACATGTACGGGCGGTCGGACGAGCCGGAGAAGTCGGGGGAGCCGCCGGCGCGGGACATGGACGCGCCGAGACGGGGCTGTCCGGAACGGGCGAGCCGGGCGTTGTAGGCGTGCGCGGCCCTCAGGTCACGCCGGTCGGCCGCCGTGGCCGGCACATGCGCCGCCGTGGCGGCGGCCGCCTCGCGGGAGAGCCGTGCCCCGGACGCCCATTGGATGGCGAACGGCCAGAGGGCCGCGCAGACGGCCAGGACGGCCAATAGGGCGGACAGGAAACGCAGGAGGCCGCGGCGCCCCACGGGCGGCGCGGCCATCACCTCATCCCAGGTCGGCATGTCGGCGCAGTCCCAGGGCGACGGCGGCCAGCGGCAGGGCCGCCAGGCAGGAGAGCAGGATCCACGGGACGCGGCCGGTCGTCGGGATGGCCGACAGCGGCCCGGCCTTGACGGATACGGTCAGCCGTACGGTTCCGCCGGCGGGCACGTACGTCTCGTCGGGACCAGAGGCCCGCAGGCCGTCGGGGACCGTGTAGGACACCTTGTGCCAGCCGGGACGCAGTCCGTCGATTCGGGCGTCGCCCTTTTCGTCCGTGCTGGCGTCCAGTCCGTCCACGGTGACGCCGACGCCTTGGATCGGCCCGCCCGGATCGGTCGCGGCGACCGTGACGGAGCCGTCCTTCAGCCTGACCTCGAGGTCGAACACGGCGGAGTCGCCGGCCTCGAGGTCAAGACTCTTCGATGTGTCGGTGACGGCCTCGTAGCCGTCCGGCATGACCGGGTAGGACACGGTCGCGTCGCCGGGTGCCACGGACGCCGACCATGTGCCGTCGGAGCCGGTGAGGACGGATGTGGGGCCTTTGGAGTCGACGACGTCCACCCTGACGCCCGTGATGGGCGCCCCGTCCGTGTCCGTCACAGTGCCGGACACCTCGGCGGTGGCGGGCTTGAGCCGCACATCCAGCCCGCTCCATACGCGGGTCTGCCCGTCTCCGATGACGATGGAGCCGACCGTGCCGTCCAGATACCCGTCGGCCGTGACGGCCAGCGTCCATGTGCCGTCCGAGGGGGCCTTGACGTCGAACGAGCCGTCGGAGCCGGTCGTGCCGGACACCGACGAGGAGCCGTCCGACAGCGTGACCGTGGCGTCCGCGACGGGCGTGCCGTCCGTGGAGCGCACGGTGCCGGACACATGGCGCAGCGACGCCCTGGCCTTGTCGACGGCCTTGTCCGCGGCCTGGCGGTCGGCGACCAGGCCGTCGTACCACGTCTGGTAGTCATCGAGGCGCTTCAGGTACTCGGCCGGGGTGTAGGTGGGGCCGACGGAGAGCTTGTTTTTCCTGTCTTTTTCAGAAGTCAATCTGTTTCCGACGAGAAAATCTTGTGCGCGATAATCGGTGTAATTGGCTGAGCCATCGGCAAAGCCGGTTGCTGAGTAATTTTTTCCGACGATGTTCAGGTAGTGTCCGATGCCCTCTCTGTCATCGTCGCCGTTTTCATATTCCTCCTTTTCGTCCATATACCAGTATTGAAAAGGGTTATCACCGCTGGCATCGATGTTTTCGTTCATGGGGGTGAATTGCATTTCGTGGTCCGTGCCGTTCTCGTTCCACCATGTGTCGTACATGTAATACGAGTTTTGCGCTTCGGCGACGGCCATGGCCGTATCCGACACCTCCAACGCATCCAGGCCCTCGCCGGCGCGAAGGCGGTTGCACTCCTTGACGAACCCCAGGGCGCTTCTGACTTTGGACAGGGCGGTCGGCCCGTCCGGGTCGTCGAGGCGGATATGGTCCTGGTACTTCGTGACCGACGGGTCGGTCAGGACGCGCACCGCGTCCGTGGCCCCCTCATGCCGGTAGAAACCGAGCACGCCGGTGCCCTCGTAGCCGACAAGCGCCGCCTTGGCGGCCTTCAGGTCCGCCTTGGCCTGTGCCAGATCGGCCAGCGGATCGTCGGACGCCATGGCGGACAACGGAGCCAGGGCGAGCAGGGCCGCCAGGGCGGCGGCCAGACATGCCTTAAGCCTCATGGGCGGCCCTCCTCTCCGCCTTTCAGCGCACGGACAGACGGCGCAGCTCGATGGACAGGGCGAGCAGGACGGCGGCCGCGGACAGCGCGGCGGCGACCGTCAGGGCGGTGCCCACACCGCCGGTCGACGGCAGCTGCGAGACGCCGTTCACGTTCCTGACCTGGGCGACCGTCCAGCCGTCCATGTCGCCCGTGCCGATGACCTGCTGGGTCAGATTCGGCTCGTCGACGCCTTTGACGACGATGGTCCCGTCATTGGAGATGGAGACGGTCAGCGTCGGCTTGGCGATGGACCAGAAGCCGTCCGGCACGGTGGTCTCCTTCAGCGTGTACGTGCCGGCGCGCAGTCCCTCGAACTTCAGCAGACCGTCATCGCCGGTCGTAAATTCGGTGGCTCCGGATTCGTCCTTGGAGAACGTCCAGCCCGTGCCGCCCTTGACGAGCCAGCCGTCCGGGCCCTGGACCTTGAAGCCGGCGCCGGACAGGTGCTGGGTCGTGTCGGCGGCGGACACCTTGTCGAGTCCGAACCGGAACGACAGCAGGCTCACGGACGCGTCGGAGGAGCGGGTCACGTCGTCGTCCCATCCGACGGTCAGGGTGTCCTTGGATTCGGCGGCGTCGGACTCGGTGGGTCCGGACGCGGTGACCTTGGCGCTGTAGTCCAGCTCCACCTTCTCGCCCGGGTGGGCTGCGGCGAACGCGGTCAGGTCGGCCGTGCCGCCCGTCACGGCGATGGACTCGGTGTCGGAACCGGCCTTCGCCGTGACGGTCTCGACCTCGGAGAAGCCCTTCCCGCCGATGGTGAGCATGAGTGTGGCGGGCACGCCGATGGGGGAGGTGAACGACGCCTTGAACGAGCGGACGTCACCTACGTTCGTGGATTCCGCCCCGGTCGATTCGGACAGGCTGATCGGCACCGACCAGACCTTCACGTTCGCCACGCCCAGCGTCTGGGACGCCAGGTCGAGCCCATTGATCTTCGTGCCGACGACGACCGGCTGGCCGTCGGAGTCGGCGACGAGGTACAGACCCTCGGGCACGGACAGCGTGGCCGAGGCCCCCGAACCATCGACGGCCGCGGCGGCCTCGGGCTTCGCGTCGGATTTCGCCAGCGCGGACGCGACCGCGCGGGTCTTCGCCGCGTCGGTCAGATGGGCGATGGTGCCCGCCTCGTCGCAGCCTTTCGTCCGGTCCGTGCCCGTCTTGGACAGCGCGTCGGTCAGCCACGCCTTGGCCCCGTCCGCGTCCACCACATCGACCCTCGACACCTTGCCGCCCGATTCCTCGGCGTTCTCGTATGAGCCGATGCGGTACGCCGTGTACCTGTGCCCCTCCAGCGTGCCGCCGGCCACGGCGTTCAGCTCGATCGTCGCATCCGCCTCGTCGGCCATGGCCGCCGGCGCCGCGCCCACGGCCAGCATCGCGGCCAGCGCCGCCGCCGTCATCATCCTCGTGTTCGTCATCGCTCTTTTCTCCTTGGTTTCGTCGCGGCCGGTCGTTCCGGTCTGTTCCAGGTCCATGGCTATGCCGTAAAGCAAGGAGGCACCCGGCCGGTTTGGCCTGAGGCGCCCCTCGCTTTACGGCGTCATGCGTCACCTATCGAGCGGTGACGTGTTCCTGCGGCGCAGGACCACACATCCGGCGATAAGCAGGCCGAGCGTGACCACGCCGGTCAACGCGCCCGCGCGGGCCACGTCGTAGCGTCCGCCGGTCATCGGCGGCATGATGTTGCCCTCGAGCCGATTTCCGACCGTGACGGTCGAGCCGTCCAGGCCCTTGAGCAGAGCCTTCGCCTCCTCGTTGGAGCCGGTCGCGGAGATGGTCGCGCCGTCCGGCGTGCCTG
>OIER01000218.1_pt1 | contig 52981 bp, 48 predicted proteins | sample 1581801 | NCBI WGS metagenome assembly OIER01 (sample SAMN03281006, study PRJEB24777) | human gut metagenome | isolation source: fecal sample PR165 from 1 month old male Malay infant, vaginally delivered... | reverse complement strand
AACTGATGGGCGCGGCCATTGTCGTGCGCTCCATGCTCGGCGTCAGCCCGTCCGCCTATGAGGAGGCCTGTGCGGTGCTCGGCCAGGAAAACGCCGCCATTGCCATGGCCTGCATCCTGCAAAGGGCCGATCAGATCAATTCGGCCGGCGGGTATCTGCGCTCCCTCACCGACAAGGCGGCCAAGGGCGAATTCTCCGTCTGGCCAATGCTGCTCGCCCAGCTCAGGGCCAATGGCACCCATGTCAGACTGGTCAAAGGGCAGCTGGAATGACGCCGATGCCACGCGCCAACCCACCGTTTCGCGGGCGAAACCACCAGGAAAAACCCCAGCAAATCCAGCATGTACAAACGCGCAAGACGCAAGAAAACGAACAGTTGTATATGCCGATAAGAGAAAAACATCGGCGAGTACGCGGGTGACGGGACAGAGCGAAAAGGGCAGGGGAGGCTTAAAACGTTGAGCAGAAGCAGGAAAAGCAAGCAAATCAGCCCTCAGCACGGCCACAGAACGAAATTCGCCCTGTAAGGCAGCCCGGCAGGCGCATATCGCATTCGGGATCATGGTTAAGAGAAGATTATCAGTCCATGATAAAGAATCTATCGTCGAAATAGGTGCGGGTTAGGATAAATAATATAATAAAAACAATGAATGATAGACTCTAGCGAATATAAAAGCCCGTGGCTCAACAGGATTCTGAGCGTCCATGTTGAGTCCTCGCGGCATATCGGCGCGAGCTGCTAAATCCCTGTCCCGTCGAGCTCGCGCGCGTCGTCGCCTTCCCATGGTGACGGCATGGAGCTGCCATCGAGATTGGCAGTGGGCATTGGCATCCAGCATTTCAATTCCGGCTCGGCATATTCGACGAGGCGGCCAGGCGAGGAATCGGAAGCACGCCAGCCTTCTGTGCCGAACTGATCACCCTTCGACCAATAGGCAAGGTCGACTTCTGCCGGCCCCTGTTCGGATGGCCGAATCGTGACGAGGATCCGCCGGCCATCTCTCGGCGCGGCTGCCATGTGGCGCCAGCGGTCAGGCTCATTCATCATTTTTCCTCCTGCCTTGCGGTGGATTGCAAGTGTTGCCTCGTCATCAAAAACGGTCAACTCAAATTATTTGACAGCCAACATGCGCATTCCACTGCAAGCCACCGCTTGATAACAAGTGCGCGGCGGCTGGGAGATCGCTCAAGAGCCAGCGACGACCGATGTGAGAATGCCGAGCAAATATATGAGACGTTTGTTTCCGCTGCGACCACACCAAAACCGAGGGTCTTTATATGGGATATGTCTCGTCGAAATTTCAGTTGCGGGTAAGAATGCGCGTCCTGCGATTAAACCGTTCATGCAATTTAGGACTGGCCAGAATTGTCCAGCGATGGATCGCAGAATGATCGATCAAAATGACGGCCCTTGAACATCACCATTCCCGTCTTCACCATTCGGCAAAGGAGCCGTCCTTGTGCCGCCAGATCGGGTTGCGCCAGCGGTGTCCTTCCTTGGCGCGTTCGATGACGTATTCCTCATTGATTTCAATACCGAGGCCGGGGCCTTCCGGAATTGCCACATAACCATCCTCGTAGTGAAAGACGGATTTGTCCTTGGCGTAGTCGAGCAAATCATTGGTACTGTTATAGTGGATACCGAGGCTTTGTTCCTGGATGAAGGCGTTGTAACTGACAGCATCAAGCTGCAGGCAAGCTGCCAGTGCAATTGGGCCAAGCGGGCAATGGGGTGCCAGCGCCACGTCGTAGGCTTCGGCCATGGCTGCGATCTTGCGGCATTCCGTAATGCCGCCCGCGTGAGACAGGTCGGGCTGGATGATATCAACGGCCCCTTGCTCAAGAACGCTCTTGAAATCCCAGCGGCTATAAAGGCGCTCGCCCAGTGCAATCGGCGCTGATGAAAAAGCGGCAATTTCCTTGAGCGCCTCACGGTTCTCGCTCAGCACCGGTTCTTCGATGAACATCAGGCGATAGGGATCGAGTTCCTTGACCAGTGCCCGTGCCATCGGCCGGTGAACACGGCCGTGAAAATCGACGGCAATGCCGATGTTCGGTCCGACTGCCTGGCGAACAGTCGCGACACGCTCGATGACGGCATCGATCTTGTCGTGGCTGTCCACGATCTGCAATTCTTCCGTGCCGTTCATCTTGAGTGCGGTGAAGCCGCGGCTGGTGACGTCAAGGGCGCCGGCGGCGATGTCAGCCGGCCGGTCACCGCCGATCCAGGAATATACCTTGATCCGGTCGCGGAGTTTGCCGCCGAGAAGCGCATGGACAGGCACGCCCAGTGCTTTGCCCTTGATGTCCCAAAGCGCCTGATCGACACCGGCGATCGCACTCATCAGGATGGGGCCGCCGCGATAGAAGGCGCCGCGATACATCACTGTCCAGTGATCCTCGATCAGACGCGGATCCTTGCCGATCAGATAATCGGCAAGTTCTGTGATCGCGGTTTCAACCGTGTGCGCCCGGCCTTCGACAACGGGTTCGCCCCAGCCGCTGACACCCTCGTCGGTTTCAATTTTCAGAAAGAGCCAGCGCGGGGGAACAATGAATGTCTTGAGTGCGGTGATTTTCATCGTCTGTCTGACCTTTAAACGGTTTTGCCTGCATTGATGGATTTTGCCGCGGCAAGATCGCGTGCGGCGAGGTCCAGGATGTCACTGGCGGCCTTGCGTGCAGCGGCAGCGTCGCGCATCCGCAATGCTTCGACCATGGCGCGGTGCGCTTTGATCGCTTCGCTTCTCTGATCGTTGGAAGTGGTGGCGGTGGTTTCGAGAACGAATTTCAGTGCCGCGTCGATCAGTCCGCCAATCTGACGGAACACCGGGTTGTGGCTTGCCGCGTACAGAATCTGGTGGAACGCTATGTCTGAACGCGAGAACTGCTCCACATCGTTCGCTGCGTCGGCCATGCCCTGCCAGGCAAGCTCGAGATCGGCGATTTCCTGCAGCGTGGCCCTGCTCGCTGCAAGTTCCGCAACCAGCGGTTCTATGGCGCGGCGTGTTTCAAGGATGGCGTCGAACAGGCGGTCGTCCAGGAGGTGCGGCGCATGCCATTCCAGCACCTGGGGGTCGATGATGTTCCAGTTATCCGGATCACATACGGTTGTTCCGATGCGCGGACGGCTGCTGACCAATCCCTTGGCGGCCAAAACCTTCAGCGCCTCCCGGATAACCGTCCGGCTAACGCCATAGGCGTCGCCGAGGTCGCTTTCCCGCGGCAAAAGGCTGCCGCTTGGATAACGGCCGGCAAATATGTCACGTGCAAGCGCGCGCACCACATCCGGCATCACGCGGGGGCGGCGTGTTTTCTGCGCGCCTGCAGTCGACGGATCAGTGGCTTGGCTCATCATTTCTTCCCCTCTGTGACGCGACGGCGTCACAGCCTTATCGATCATCGTGTCGAGAATTCCAATCCCTCGAGCAATAGACTATTTATCATACCAGAGCAATTGACTAGTATGATAAAAATGATTAATTGTACCATCACGATCGGAAAACGGGATCGTGCTTTTGGGAGGAATGACAATGAATTTAATCAAGACGGCGATTCTCGCCGGCGCACTCGCAACGATGTCTGTCGTGTCCATGGTTCCTGCCAGTGCGCAGGATGCCAAAATCGGATTCATCGTGAAACAGCCGGAGGAGCCCTGGTTCCAGGATGAGTGGAAATTTGCCGACCAGGCAGCCAAGGAGAAGGGATTTACCCTCGTCAAGATTGGCGCTGAGGATGGCGAGAAGCTGATGTCGGCAATCGACAATCTTGGCGCGCAAGGCGCTCAGGGCTTTGTCGTCTGCACGCCCGATGTGAAGCTTGGACCGGGCATTGTGGCGAAGGCGGCTGCGAACAATCTCAAGATGATGACGGTCGATGACCGTTTGGTCGATGCCGCCGGCAAACCGCTTGAGGATGTGCCGCATATGGGGATTTCCGCCACCAAGATCGGCGAAGCCGTCGGGCAGGGCATCGTTGACGAGATGAAGGCACGCGGCTGGAAGCCGGAAGAAGTGGGGGCCATTCGCGTTTCCTACGATCAGCTGCCGACGGCCGTTGACCGTGTCGAGGGTGCCATTTCGGTGCTGAAGGCAAATGGCTTCAAGGCTGAGAACATCTTTCCGGCGCCTCAGGCCAAGACGGATACCGAAGCTGCTCTGAATGCTGCAACCGTGGTGTTGAATGCGCATGCCGGTATCAAGAAGTGGGTCGCTTTCGGCCTCAATGACGAGGCGGTGCTCGGCGCTGTGCGCGCGACGGAGAGTGTGGGCATTCCGGCAGACGGTGTGATCGGCGTTGGCATCGGCGGGGCGGACTCGGCGATCAACGAGTTCAAGAAGCCGACCGCTACCGGTTTTGTCGGGACTGTTATCATTTCCCCCAAGCGTCATGGCTATGAGACCGCCACCAACATGTATGAGTGGGTGGCGAACGGCAAGCAGCCGGAAAAGCTTACCCTGACATCGGGCGCTCTCGCCAAGCGGGATACCTTCCAGCAGGTACGCAAGGAACTCGGTATCGAGTAATCCTCGCCGTATATTGAAATCCCTGGCGGCGGTTTGTTCCGCCGCCAAGCTGGAGGGGAAGCCACGTGTCGTTTTTACAGTTCACAAATCTTACGAAGACCTATCCCGGCGTGAAAGCGCTGTCCGGCATCAGTTTCGATGTACGCAAGGGTGCCGTGCATGGATTGATGGGTGAGAACGGTGCCGGTAAATCAACCCTCATCCGAATTCTGTCCGGAGATCAGCATGCGAACGAGGGCGAAATACGCATTGACGGCGACGTTCAGGCGTATGGCTCTTCAAGAGACGCCTTCGAACATGGTGTGATCGTCATCCACCAGGAGCTGCAGCTCGTACCCGAGTTGAGCGTGGCGGAAAACCTGTATCTAGGCCGGTTCCCGGCAAAGGCGGGTGTAGTTGCCTCTGCAAAAATGTTCGCCGATGTTACCGAAAAACTGAAGAATGCAGGAATCGATATCGACCCGCGCCAGAAGGTAAAGACGCTGTCCATCGGTGAACGGCAGATGGTGGAAATCGCCAAGGCAGTGATGCTCGATGCACGGGTGATTGCCCTTGATGAGCCGACCTCTTCGCTTTCTTCCCGCGAAAGTGAAATTCTTTTCACGCTGATTGACCGCTTGCGGGCCGAAGGCAAGGTTATCCTCTATGTTTCGCATCGGCTGGATGAGGTTTTCAGGCTTTGCGACAGTTTGACGGTTTTGCGCGATGGCAAGCTCGCAGCACACCATGAGACTTTGCAAGGTGTAACGCGTGATCAGATCGTAGCCGAAATGGTCGGGCGGGAAATCAACGATATCTGGGGCTGGCGTGGCCGTGAGGCAGGCGCCGTGCGTCTGAAGGTGGAGAATGTTTCCGGAGAACGCCTGCCGGAGCCTGCGAGCTTTGATGTGCGCGCCGGCGAGATTGTCGGCTTCTTCGGCCTTATCGGTGCGGGCCGTTCCGAACTGATGCGACTGGTCTTTGGAGCCGATCCGCAGTTTTCCGGTGCAACCTCGATCGACGGTGCCCAGGTGAAAGCCGGGAACCCGCGTCAGGCGATCCGGTCGGGGATTGTTCTGTGCTCGGAGGACCGCAAGCATGACGGTATTCTCCAGGGGCGCTCGATCGAAGAGAACATCAATGTTTCGTCACGCCGCCATTACAGCCCGTTCGGATTGCTTGACCGGAAGAGGGAGGTGGAGGTTGCGGAAACCTTCATCAAGCGCCTGAAGGTACGCACCCCTTCGCGCAAGCAGGACATCGTCAACCTCTCCGGCGGCAATCAGCAGAAAGTCATATTGGGTCGCTGGCTGGCGGAGCAGGGTGTGAAGGTCCTGATCGTCGATGAACCGACGCGTGGCATCGATGTCGGCGCCAAGTCCGAAATCTACGAGATTCTCTACGAACTTGCCGAAAGCGGGATGGGCATCGTCGTGGTTTCGAGCGAACTGCCCGAGGTGATGGGTATCTGTGACCGTATCCTGGTCATGTGCGCCGGGAAAATCGCGGCCGGGTTGAACCGTGACCAGTTTGAAGAAAATGCGATCCTGGCAGCGGCGCTTCCGGACGTGAAGCAGCCAACAGAAATTGCGTATTGAGGACACAGGCATGACCAATCAGTTGAAGAAGATTTTGCTGGGGGACCAGGGCATCGTCCTGATTTTCATCGTGGCCTTCACGATCGTGGCATTGCTGGTTCCCAATTTCCTGACCGAACGCAATATGCTTGGCCTGCTGCAGTCGGTGGTTACGGTGGGGATTGTCGCCTGCACCATGATGTTTTGTCTCGCAGCACGGGACTTCGATCTGTCGGTCGGCTCGACTGCGGCTTTCACCGGGATGGTCGCTGTCATGGCGTCGAACACCACCGGATCAATCCTGGTCGGGATCGGTGCAGCACTTCTGTGCGGTGCGTTCGTCGGGTTCGTCAACGGCTTCGTCATTGCAAAGTTCAGGATCAACGCGCTCATCACCACACTGGCGACCATGCAGATTGTGCGTGGCCTTGCCCTGATATCGTCGGATGGGCGCGCCATAGGTATCAATGATCCGGGTTTCTATCAGTTGGCGCTCTCGAAATTGTTCGGCATCCCGACGCCGGTCTGGATACTTGCTGGCCTCTTCGTGATCTTTGGCTTTGTCTTGAACCGCACGGTCTTCGGCAAGAATACCCTGGCCATTGGCGGCAATCCGGAGGCTTCGCGCCTTGCCGGCGTCAATGTCGACAAGACCAGAATCTGGATTTTTGCCTTGCAAGGTGTGGTCTGTGCCGTGGCGGGGATATTGCTCGCGTCCCGTATTACATCAGGTCAACCGAATGCGGCAGTCGGCCTTGAACTTTCAGTCATATCCGCCTGTGTTCTCGGCGGCGTATCGCTTGCGGGCGGACGAGCCACGATGGCGGGTGTCATTGTGGGCGTGATGATCATGGGCATTGCGGAGAACGTCATGAACCTCATGAACATTCCCGCCTTCTATCAGTATATCGTGCGCGGCCTCATCCTGCTCTTGGCGGTGATGCTCGACAATCTGCGGTCCAGCGCATTCATCAGGCGATAAAATGCCATCCGGGAAACAGTCAGTTCCAGCGGATTTTCTGGTCCTGCACAATGCGCATATGACTGTCCGCGTCGCCTCAAAGGGCGGCGCGGTGGTGGATGGCAAGACGTCGGATGGCCGTTTCGTTCTGCGCCCTTACACCGGGACAGAACAGGAATTCACGGTGCAACGGGCGGCATGTTTTCCGCTTGTTCCAATCGGCAACCGGGTCGCTGGCAACGGTTTCCACTTTGGCGGCAAGCGTCGATCATTCGTTCCGAATACGCAGGAAAGCCTTTATCTCCATGGTGACGGCTGGCTTGGCGACTGGAATGTGCTGGAGGCATCGGTTGAAGCGGTGACACTGGAGTTCAGCAGGAAGGCGGATGAAAATTCCCCTTATGCTTACAGGGCAATGCAAACAATCCGGCTCACGGGCACCACGCTTGACATGCAGCTTTCCATAACCAATAGCGGCGACGAGACACTGCCTTTCGGTATTGGATTTCATCCCTTTTTTCCGCGAACGCCCAAAACCACCTTGAAGGCATCGGCAGTCCGTTGGTGGACGGAGGCGCCATCGCATCTTCCACATACCCTTGAAGCGCCGCCCGAGGATATGGTTTTTGCACGTTCGACATCGCTACCGGATCGCTGGATCAACAATGCATTCGAGGGTTGGGACGGCAAGGCCACCATTGCATGGCCGGAGCACAATCTTTCTCTCAGCGTGGAAGCCACGGAAGTCTTCGCGCGGTTCATGCTCTTTGCGCCAGACACTGACCGCAGTTTCTTCTGCTTCGAGCCGATGAGCCATACGCCGAATGCGCTGGCCTCGGTCGAAGCCGATCCCATGGGGCTCGCATTGCTGGCTCCGGCGGAGGAAATAAGCGGCGGACTATCACTGACAATTCTTGATGGGAGTGAAGTGCCATGACGAACCGACTTGCCGGAAAAAGGATAGTCATCACAGGCGCTGCGCAGGGGATTGGTCTGGCAATCACCGAGGCGTGCCTGGCGGAAGGTGCCCGGCTTTTTCTCATCGATCGGGACCGTGCATTGCTCGAAAGCGCGGTAGATGAATTGCGGGCAAGGTCAATTTCCGTTGGATTTGCCATAGCTGATATCAGCGATGCTGCGGCTGTTCTTGCCGCCGTCAATCAGGCTGCATCTGAAATCGGCGCGATCAACGCCCTGATCAACAATGCCGGCATCAATGTGTTCTCCACCCCTCTCGAAACCACGGAAGAGCAGTGGAACCGCAACTTTGATGTCAATGTCAAAGGCGCGTGGAACTGCAGCAAGGCTGTACTGCCATCGATGCTGGAGCAGGGTGGCGGCGTCATCCTGAACATCGCCTCGACACACAGCTTTACGATCATACCGCAGACTTTTCCCTATCCGGTCGCCAAACATGCCCTGCTTGGCCTGACCAAATCGCTTGCACTCGAATATGCGGGCAAAGGGGTGCGGGTGAACGCGCTGGCACCCGGCTATGTGGAAACGCAGAAGGTGCTCGACTACTGGAACAGCTTTGAAGACCCGGCTGTGGCGCGCGCCAAGACACTCGCCCTTCATCCGGGCGGGCGCATCGCCTCACCGCAGGAGATCGCGCAGGCGGCTGTGTTCATGATTTCCGATGAGTGCCCGTTCATGAACGCCGCCTGCCTTGTCGTGGACGGCGGTCTCAGCCAGCAGCAACACCCGAACAATTAGCAAAGACAGAGCATTTATCATGACGAAGAGACGATCCCAGCATTGGTTTGGCGGCAACGGCAAGGATGCATTCATCCATCGCAGCTGGATGAAAAATGGCGGATTGCCGGATGATGCCTTTGATGGCCGTCCGGTGATCGGTATCTGCAATACATTTTCTGAATTCACGCCGTGCAATGCGCATTTCCGCGGTCTCGTCGAACATATCAAGGCGGGCGTGCTGGAGGCGGGCGGGTTGCCGCTGGAATTCCCCGTCTTCTCCTGCGGCGAATCCAATCTGCGGCCAACGGCGATGCTGTTTCGCAATCTGGCGTCGATGGACGTCGAGGAATCGATCCGGGGCAATCCCATGGACGGCGTGGTCCTCATGGCAGGCTGCGACAAGACCACGCCATCCCTGGTCATGGGCGCGGCATCCTGCGACCTGCCGTCCATCGTGATATCGGGCGGCCCCATGCTGAACGGCCGCTTCAAGGGAAAGCAGATCGGTTCGGGAACGGATGTGTGGAAATTCTCGGAGGATGTCCGGGCAGGCGTCATGAGCGAACAGGAGTTTGCCAATGCTGAAAGTGCCATGTCCCGGTCGCCGGGACATTGCATGACCATGGGCACTGCGTCGACAATGGCATCGATGGTTGAGGCATTGGGAATTGCCCTGCCGGGAAATGCCGCCTATCCGGCGGTCGATGCGCATCGCGCACGCCTTGCCCGCATGACCGGGCGCCGTATCGTTGAGATGGTGCATGAAGATCTGCGGCTTTCGGCGATCTTGAAGCGCGAGGCGTTTGCCAATGCCATCCGGATAAACGGGGCTATCGGGGGCTCGACCAATGCCGTCGTTCATCTGCTGGCCATTGCCGGACGGATCGGTTGCGAATTGTCACTCGACGATTGGGACAGGTTCGGCCGCGACATTCCCACCATCCTTGATCTCATGCCGTCGGGGCGTTTCCTGATGGAGGATTTCTGTTACGCAGGCGGACTTCCGGCCGTCATGAAAGAGATAGCTGCCCTGATCGAGCTTGATGCAATGACCGTCACCGGCAAAACCGTGGGCGAAAACATTGCCCAGGCGGAAAATTTCGATCCGGAAGTTATCCGTCCGACGGAAAAAGCTTTGACGGCGCAAGGCGGCATAGCTGTGTTGCGCGGCAACCTTGCGCCCTCGGGCGCGATCATAAAGCCCTCCGCTGCATCGCCTGAACTCATGCGCCATCGCGGGCGTGCCGTGGTTTTTGAAGACATCGACCATTACAAGGCCGTCATTGACGATCCGGCGCTGGATATTGACGAAACCTGCATCATGGTACTGAAGAATTGCGGCCCCAAGGGGTATCCTGGAATGGCCGAGGTCGGCAACATGGCTCTGCCGCAGAAGCTGCTGCAGAAGGGCGTGCGCGACATGGTGCGTATCTCCGATGCTCGTATGTCAGGGACGGCATTCGGGACGGTTGTCCTCCACGTCGCACCGGAAGCGGCCGTCGGCGGTCCGCTGGCCCTGGTGCGCAACGGCGACTTCATCGAACTCGACGTCGAAGCACGCAAACTTCATCTGGATGTGTCTGACGCTGAACTGGACCTGCGCCGTCAGTCCTGGCAGGCTCCTGTCCCGGCTATGGAAGGCGGGTACCAGCATCTTTATACAGAGCGTGTTCTGCAGGCTGACCGCGGGGCTGACCTTGATTTTCTGGTGGGGTGTCGCGGTGCCGGGATACCGCGTGAGAGCCATTGAAGCTTCGCTCGCTTCAACCGACGGACTGCAGAAACCCCGTGGTATGCTGCAGGACCTTCTCCATATTGGCGCGTGCGGCTTCGGGATCGCCGCGCGCTATCGCATCGGCAACCTCGCCGTGATTGTCGAGGTTGTGGGTGAATGTGCCAACCGTATGGGGAAAAATGGCATCGAGAATGGACTCGATCGTCTGGCGCAGGCTCTGCAAAACAGGGTTGTGCGTTGCGTCCAGAATTGCGAGATGGAACTGCTTGTCGGCGAGTATGGCCTCCTGCGGTGATGCGCGGCCTGTCTTCATCCGTTCATAGGCTGCGACGATCTCCGCGCGCTGTTTCTGCGTTGCCCGCAGGGCGGCAAGAGCTGCAGCGCCAGGCTCGATGATCTGCCGTGCCTCGGCGAATGCCAGGAGATCACTCTTGGCGGCCTTGCCGTTTGCCAGCCAGCTGATGAGCTCGCCATCCATCCACATCCACTGCTCACGCGGGTTGACATGGGTTCCATGTCGCTGGCGCACGGTCACCAGGCCTTTGGCCGACAGGATCTTGGTGGCTTCGCGAATGACGGTACGGCTGACCTCGTATTCTTGCTCAAGCACCGTTTCCGAGGGCAGGAGTGCCCCGGGCGCAAACTCGCCGCTTGCGATGCGGGCCCCGAGCGCTGCCACTACAATCCGGGTTCGGTTCGGCTTCCGGATTCTCATGGCTTTTACCTCATCGACCAATTGTTGCGTGCTTCATCACCCATACACAATCGGGGTGGAACTCCAAAAAAGTTTCTTGCCTATCAAACATCATATGTTAAACGTATGATGTTTGATAGGCCGCTTGGGAGAGCGGCTCTGGGGAGGAATAAATGACTGCTTACAACACGTCCGACGCGATCAGGCGCGTCAACCGACGCATTTTGCCCTTTGTGATGCTGCTTTATCTGGTCGCCTATATCGACCGGTCGAACATCTCCGTAGCGGCATTGGGGATGAACGCGGAATTGCAACTGACAGAGCGCATGTACGGGATTGCGGCTGGCCTGTTCTTTGCCACCTACATCGTCTTCGAAATTCCCAGCAATATCGCGCTGACGCGATTTGGCGCACGCCGGTGGATCGCCCGCATCATGGTAACATGGGGAATCATCGCCGCAGGCATGGCGCTGGTAACAAGCGCTTACCAGCTTTACGGCATGCGGCTTCTGCTGGGCGCAGCGGAAGCCGGGTTTACACCGGGGATCATCTACTACCTTGCCAGATGGTATCCATCGAGGGATCGCGCCCATGCCATGTCGTTCTTCTATATCGGCGCCGCCCTTGCTTCCGTTGTCGGCTTGCCTCTTTCAGGATTGCTGTTGAATGCCCACGGTGTACTGGGCGTTTCGGGCTGGCGGTGGGTTTTCCTCATCGAAGGCGTACCGGCCATCCTGTTGGGTTTCCTGGTTCTCAGGTTCCTGCCGGACCGGCCCGCCGATGCACGCTGGCTGACGCCGGAGCAGCAGAGCGGTCTGGAACAGGCGATCCAGAGCGAACAGGCGGCGGTTGTATCACACAAGACCTCGTGGGTTGCAGCGTTTGCTGATATGCACATCTGGTTGCTGGCGGTGTTCTGGCTGCTGCAGGCCTTCGGCACAATCGGGTTGACACTTTTCATGCCTTTGATCGTCAAAGATCTGTCGGGCAGCAACAATCTGATCGTCAGTCTGCTTTCAGCAGTGCCATTTGTTGCAGCCTGCATTTTCATGTTTCTCAATGGCCGGCATTCCGATGCGACCGGCGAAAGAGCTCTGCATCTCGGCCTTCCTCTTGTCGCATCAGGCGTTGCGATCATCGCGGCAATCTTTTCCGGCGACATCTATGTCCGCTACGCCTTGCTCGTTCTTTCTGTTGGACTGAACTGGGCGGTCATTCCGATATTCTGGGCTGTCACCACGGAATATGTATCCGGCGTTGCCGCTGCTGTCTCCATCGCGTTGATCAACGCCCTTGCGAATGTCGCCGGTCTTGCTCTGCCACCGGTTATCGGCAGCATCCGGCAGGCAACAGGCAACTATAATATAGCCTTGGGCCTTGTTGCTGCTGCGCTTGTCATCGGCGGGATATTGGGCATTGCCCTTGCACGCCGTGCTCGTTCCAATCTGCCATTGCCTATTCTGGGGAAACAATTTTGAACGCTACATCCAATGATTTTTCCGGCATCCACGCCATTTTGTACGCCTTCTTCAATCGGGACGAAAAACTCGATCGCCAAGCCATGCGCAAGCAGACCGAGATTGCCATTTCGACCGGCGTGCAGGGTATCGCCGCGCTTGGGTTGGCGACGGAAGTCGCCAAATTGACCGAACATGAGAGGCGGACGGTTATGGATTGGCTGGCCGAGGACAATGCCGGACGCCTGCCGCTGGCCTTTACGATCTTCGGCACGTCTGTTGCCGAACAGATCGCGCAGGTGCGCCATGCCGAACGGGTGGGGGCGAACTGGGTTATCCTCCAGCCGCCCATTGCCGGAAGCTTCAATGCACAGGAATACATAGCCTTTTTCGGAAGGGTGGCCGATGCCACGTCATTGCCCGTCGCCATACAGAATGCGCCGGCATTTCTGGGCCGCGGCCTCGGGGCAGCGGATATGACGGCTCTTACCACGCGTCACCCCAATATCCGCCTGCTGAAAGCCGAGGCATCGGCTGTGGATGTCGAAACCCTCATTCAGGCGATAGGCACCAGCGTTCCGGTGTTCAATGGCCGCGGCGGACTTGAACTGATCGATGGGCTCAATGGAGGCTGCGCCGGCTATATCCTTGCGCCGGACATCATCGATTATGCCGTACGGGCCTATAAGGATTACAGGTCCGGCAATCTGGCATCGGCGGAAGACACCTATGCGCAGATGCTGCCCGCCGTGGCGTTTGTCATGCAGGGAATCGAACATTTGATGTGTTACGGCAAACGCCTCTTCGCCGCACGGGCTGGGATCGAGGTTTTCGACCGAGCTCCGGCGATGCGCCCGACCGCCTTCGGTGAGCGGCTGGTGCAGCTTCACGCCCGGCGCCTCGGCCGGTTCGGACAAACACCAGTAACAGACGCCCAGCAACAGCCGGCCTGATGGATTCGGCTGCTTCACCCACAATGCCTCTTGGAGAATATCATGGTCGTAGAAAAACAGCTGATAAGCAAGATATCGTGGCGCTTGATGCCATTCCTCGGCATCCTCTATCTGATCGCCTATATCGATCGGCAGAATGTCAGCTTTGCCAAACTGCAGATGGTCGATGCTCTCGGCATGAGCGAGTATGCCTATGGGCTTGGAGCGTCGCTGTTTTTTATCGGCTATTTCATCTTTGAAGTTCCAAGCAACCTGTTTCTGGAAAAATTCGGTGCGAGCCGATGGTTCGCCCGAATTCTCGTCTCATGGGGCCTGGTGACCATAGCGCTGGCATTCACGCAGAGCGCCGGCATGTTTTACGTCCTTCGTTTTCTGCTGGGTGTGTGTGAGGCCGGCTTTTTCCCCGGCGTGCTTTATCTGATGACGCTGTGGTATCCAGCGCGTTATCGCGGTGCAATGGTCGGTCTCTTCATGATATTCAGTGCCGTTGCCAATGCCATCGGAGCGCCGCTTGGCGGATCGTTGTTGGCCATGGATGGCCTTCTTGGCCTCAAAGGCTGGGAATGGGTATTTCTTGTTACCGGCGTTCCCGCGGTGATTGCCGGGATCGTGACGTGGTTCTATCTGGACGACCGGCCGGAAAAGGCAACATTCCTGACAGCAGCGGAAAAGGATTGGCTGAAAAAGCGCATCGACGACGAGAATTCAAATCTCGGGACGGAAGGCGGCCATGCATTCAAGGCGCTCCTTGACCCGCGTGTCCTGCTCATGTCGGTATGTTTCATCGGCTTTCCGCTCTCGGCCTATGGTTTGAGCTATTGGTTGCCAACCGTTCTGAAAAGCTTCGGCATCGGCAATGTTGCCAACGGTTTTCTGAACATCATTCCCTGGGTGGTGGTGTCTGTGGCGCTTTATGTCGTGCCGCATATGGCGGCGCGGGCACGCTGGCAGACACCCTACATCGTCGTACCAGCCTTTTTTGGCGCGATCTGCCTGGTCTTATCTGCCGTGATTTCCAATCAGACGCTGCAGTTTGCTTTTCTTTGCCTTGCCGCCGGTGGAATATTCGCCGGGCAACCCGTGTTCTGGAGCATGCCCTCGCGGTTTCTCAGAGGCGCCGGCGCGGCAGCAGGGTTGGCCGCGATCAATTCGGTGGGCAATCTGGGCGGGTTCATTGCCCAAAACGTCGTGCCATGGATAAAGGATGCGACGGGCAGCACGATTGCACCGATGTTCTTTCTCGCGGCATGTTTGACGGTGGCGGGATGCCTTGTATTCATCGTCGAGCGGCTGATTTCTCGGGGTGAAGAGCAGTCTCAAGAAAGCGCGAAAATTTCATGAAGCGGGTTCGGACCCTGGTTGGCCCACCCGGTTGGTCAACGAAGATTGGAGACCGGTTCAGTCGACAGCGTCAACATATCAACTTCAGGCAGCCGCAGCACTGACAAACCAACAATTCCTGCTTTGCTTGAGGGCGATGTGCTGTTGCCGTGGATGGATGTGGCTGGACCCACCTCCGAGAGACCATTAGTCTGTCAATGTTCGCCATAGCGGGTTTCATTTGATTGACCACTGTGGACGCGATAACGCAATGCGAATGAGAGGGAAGCTCATGAGACTGGGATTCATCGGATCCGGCGCGATAACTGAGGCGGTCGTGACTGGCCTAATGAAATCAAGATCCGATGTCGAAACCCTTGTTGTCTCGCCTCGCAGTTCAAGCGTCGCTGCCCGACTTGACGAGATGTTTCCGATCGTGCGCGTAGGAAAAGACAATCAGGATGTGGTTGACAGCACCGACATCGTGTTTCTTGCGGTAAGACCGCAAATTGCCGAGGAAGTAATCGGGGAACTCAGATTTCGCGACGATCAACATGTGGTGAGCTTTATTGCCGCTATCCAAATCGAAGCGCTTGCCAGGTGGATTGACGCGCCCGTCACGATTACCCGGGCAATTCCTCTTCCTTTCGTGGCTGATCTACAGGGCGCCACAGCCATATATCCGCCTCATGACCAGATAGCTGATCTGTTTTCTTCGTTGGGAACCGCAGTTCAGGCAAAAGATCTCAAGCAGTACGATCTTTTTGGCGCAGCGAGTGCGTTGATGGGCACATATTTCGGCCTGTTGGAAACAAGCGCCCGCTGGCTTGAAGCGGAAGGAATGTCCTATGACCAAGCGAGCACCTATTTAAGGCAGCTGTTTGGGGGCCTGTCCCACGCAACGGGTGCAGCGGAGGCGCGATCGTTCGAGGCGATGGCGTCCGATTTTTCGACAAAGGGCGGTCTGAATGAGCAGGTCTTGACGGAGTTTGCCGAGAACGGCGGCACACAGGCTCTGACGCTGGCTCTTGAATCCGTGCTCAAACGCATAGAGCAGCGATAATGTGTGCCGAACAGCTGCCGCAGGCAAAGTGACGTTGCAGCGCACAGGAACCACCGCAGGATGTACCACGGTGGCAAGTCACCTATTCGATGACTGCAATCACTGCGGCACAGTCCCCGGCATTGACCAATCCGGGAAAATGCCGGGCGGCAAGAATCCCTGAAAGTTGGGCCTTGATCTCCGCTGGCGCTGCTCCGGTTCGGCCGATGGGATAGATACGGGCGATGACCTGGCCCGCGGTGACCGGATCGCCAAGATCGGCCATCGTTTCGATCATGCCGGCATCTTCGGCGAACGAGAAACAGTCTGCCGAGGGCATGTCGATCCACCGTGTTTCATGCAGCTCGACATCACCGCTCAAAATACCGGTATGCCGGAGAAAATTGCTGACGCCGCGCTTGGCAATGCGGATTGTTTCGGCGCTGGCGGTGCCGCCCCCGCCAAGTTCGGTTGTAACGAAGGTCTTGCCCAGTTCTTCAACCGTGGTGTCGTACATGCCGACCGCATCGATCTCCAGCATCCGCATGGACCAGGGCGCCGAGAACGCCTTGACCGCATCGAAACCACGCGCTTCCTGGGCCTTGTCAAGCAGGACGTGAGCGGCGGCGAACGGCAGGAAATCGAGTGTCTTGCCGCCCGAATGAAAATCCAGAACCACATCGGCGCGGGGCAACAGCTCCCGCGTGAAATAGTCGGCGATCTTCTGCGTGACGGTCCCGTCGGGCCGCCCCGGGAAACTGCGGTTCATGTTGCCCTTGTCAATGGGCGAAGTGCGTGTCCCGGCGCGGAAGGCCGGATAGTTCATGGCGGGGACGATGATCACAGTGCCGTTGACCTCTTTCGGGTCGAGCGTGCGCGCCAGATCCGAGAGAGCGATTGGTCCTTCGTATTCGTCGCCGTGGTTCCCGCCCGTCAAAAGCGCTGTCGGACCCTTGCCATTGCGGATGACCGCAATGGGAATCATGACCGACCCCCAAGCGGAATCATCCCTGCTGTAAGGCAGGCGCAGGAAGCCATGCTGCACGCCGTCCCTGTCAAAATCGACGGTCGGCGTGATGGGGGATGGGGCTAGAAGATTAGCTGATGTCATGGGTGTCAATTCTTCACAAAAAGCTGCCGGGGCACGTTGGCAAGACATTCGACGCCGGTTTCCGTGATCAGGATGCTTTCGGTGATCTCGAGACCCATGGTTTCAAGCCAGAGACCGGTCATGAAATGGAATGTCATGCCCGGTTCCAGCACGGTTTTGTCCCCGGGGCGCAGGCTCATGGTGCGCTCGCCCCAATCCGGCGGATAGGAAATCCCGATGGGGTAACCCGTGCGGTTGTCCTTGACGATGCCGTATTTCCTGAGCACGCCGAAAAAGGCATTGGCAATGTCTTCGCAGGTATTGCCCGGTTTGGCGGCGGCAAGCCCTGCTTCCATCCCCTCAAGCGTCGCCTTTTCCGCATCCAGAAATGCCTGGGTTGGTTTGCCCAGGAAAACCGTACGGGACAGCGGTACGTGGTAGCGGTTGAAGCAACCGGCGATTTCGAAGAACGTGCCTTCGCCGCTCTTCATGGGCTGGTCATCCCAGGTCAGGTGGGGGGCAGATGCGTCCGCTCCGGATGGAAGCAGCGGCACGATGGCCGGATAGTCGCCGCCGAATGCATTGGTGCCGCGAATGCCGGCATCGTAGATTTCGGCAACGAGATCGCATTTGCGCATGCCGACTTCGATTTTGTCGACGATCCGCTGGTGCATGAGTTCGACAATGCGTGCGGCCTTGCGCATATAGTCGAGCTCTGTCTTGCTTTTCACGGCGCGCTGCCAGTTGACGAGTGCGGTTCCATCGACAAACCGGGCATTGGGCAAATGTTTTTGCAACGAGGCGAAGGCTGCTGCCGTGAACCAGTAATTGTCCATCTCGACGCCGATGGTCTTCTTGCTCCATCCGCGCTCGTCCAGAAGTTTTGACAGAAAATCCATCGGGTGACGTTCAATGGATTGAACGTAGTGATCGGGATAGCCGACGATATTGTCGTGCTCGAGATAGGCGGTACGCTTCGCGCCGTTCGCATCCTGCCCGCGGCCGTACCAGATAGGTTCGCCTTCCGGTGGAACGATCACTGCCTGATGCACGTAAAACGACCAGCCATCATAACCCGTCAGCCATGCCATGTTGGAGGGATCGCTGCAGATCAGTACGTCGATGCCCTTTTTCTCCATGGACTTGCGGGTTTTTGCCAGCCTATGCGCAAACTCGTCGCGGCTGAACTTCAGATTGGGCTCGGTCATTCTGGTTTCCTCACTTTCGAATATCAACTTTCAAACGCCGTACCGGCACCGGCCCTTTGGGCACGGTCACGGGCAAGCGTGGCAATGGCTGTGTCTTGGACGCCGGTACCGGTCAGATCGGCAATGGTGATCGCATGGTCCGATTGCCGGCCGGCGCTGGTGCCGGCAATGATGGCACCGAGTTCCGGAAAGGCCTGGTTCTCGGGAATAAGGCCTGCGGCTATGGCGTGATGGAGTTCGCCCAGCCGCCGCGTCTGTTTCAGGCTGTCGGCCACATAGAGATCGGCAAACCGGATAACGGCCGGATCAATTTCGTTCTTGTGCTCGGCATCGGACCCCATTGCGGTCACATGCTGACCGGGTTCCAGCCACTCCGCCCGAAGCAATGGCTTCTCGGATGGCGTTGTCGTGACGATGATATGGCTCCCTGCGACGGCTTTCGACGGATCGCTTTCAACAAAGATCCGGATGCCAAGCTCTGCCCGTATATTGGCTGCGGTCGCTTCGGCTTTTTGCGGATCACGCGCCCACAGGCGCGCTTCGCCAATAGGACGAACCAGTGCCAGTGCCTTGAGCTGCAGTTGTGCCTGCACACCCGCACCGAAGATCGTTGCAATGCTTGCGTCCTTGCGGGCGAGATATTTCGCTGCCACTGCTCCGGCGGCCGCTGTGCGGACATCCGTCAGATAGCCGTTGTCGAGCAGCAAGGCTTCGACCAGTCCCGTCTTGCTGGAGAACAGCACCATCATGCCGTTGACGCTGGGAAGGCCGATCTGGGGATTGTTGAAAAAGCCGGGGCTGATCTTGATCGCAAAGGCATCGATACCGGGCACATAGGCGGTTTTGACATCCACTTCGCCGCGATGTTCGGGGATGTCGAGCCGCAGGATCGGCGGCATGGCAACGGCCTTCGTAGCAAGGGCTTCAAAGGCAGCTTCGACGCATGCAACCGCATCCAGATCGAGAGAAACGATGCGGCGCAGTTCGGCTTCGGTGAGAATGGTCATGCGGGACATGGCACGGCCTCCCCTGTGTGATATCCGGCGACAATGCGGCGGTGCTGGTCCATGTCGATATTGCGGCCGGACAGCAGGGCGATCACCGGTCCCTGCAACCGGATCTTGCCCGCAAGAAGCGCTCCGATACCGACGGCCGCCGCGCCTTCGATGATTTCCCGCTCCTGCGCGTAGGCGTGGACGATGCCCGCCGCTATTTCTTCTTCAGAGAGCAGCACGACCTCATCGACGAGCGCGCGCACCATCCCGAAGGTCACGCTATTGTTGAGGCCGATGCCGCCGCCGAGGGAATCCGCCAGGCTTTGCCGTTCCACAACGTTGACGGGGTGACCGGCTTTCAGGCTGGCGGCCATTGCCGCGCCGTTCTGCATGGAAATGCCGATGATCCTGGTTTTTGGCTTCAAGCCTTTGATTGCCGCAGCAATCCCGGCGATGAGCCCGCCGCCGGAAAGCGGGACGAGAACGGTTTCCACGTCCGGCACGTCCTCGACGATCTCCAGTCCAATCGTTCCCTGACCGGCAACGATAGCCGGGTCGTCAAACGGCGGAACCATGACGAGACCGTCCCTTGCGACGATCTTCTCGACTTCCTCCTGGGCCTCATCCTGCGACGTGCCGACAATCCGGATTTCCGCGCCGAGCTTGCGGATCTCATCCACCTTGTTGCCAGGCACAAGGTTCGACATGCAGATAACGGAGCGAATGCTTTGCAGCCCTGAAGCATAGGCGAGGGCGCGGCCGTGATTGCCGGTTGACGCGGTGACAACACCGCGCTGTCTTTCATCCGGTGACAGGCCGTTCAAGGCGTTAAGGGCGCCCCGCAGCTTGAATGCTCCGGTGATTTGCCGGTGTTCCAGTTTGAGATGGACGGGCAGTCCCATTCGTTCGGTCAGGCTTGCCGAGGGAACCGCGGGGGTGCGCAGGATGTGCGGTGCAATCACGGCGCGGGCTGCCTTGATCTCGGTCAGGGTGACGAATGTTCGGGTCATGCTGATTTACCAGGCAGCCATGGGACGGGTCATCAACTGTCCCAGTTCCGGTCGTGGTTGATTTTCGCCGCACAGACGCAATGTTGCCCATGCCGTGGCGAGATTACTTGTGACAACGGGTTTGCCGATCACTGCTTCGATCTGCGGGGCGGCGATGGCGGCGCGCAATGCGGTGCAGGATATGAACAGGGCATCGCAATCCGGAGCCGTGGCTTCAGTTGCTGCTGCTACGAGCGATGCGGGCTTGATGCGTGCCATTTCCCGGTCGTCTTCAAGGCCGAAACAGGTGAAGCGGGCAATATCGAAACCCTTGGCCTGGAAATAAGCCAGCATCGGGGTACTTGTCTCGACGGTATACGGCGTAAGCACACTGATCCGGCGGGCGCCGAAGGCATTGAGACCCTGAACGGCGGCGAGCGGCGGAGTAATGACCGGCACGCCCGGCTTGGCGGCCTTGATCGCGGCCTCGACCGCATCGTCGCCGATAACCACCGATGCGGAGGTGCAGGAATAGCAAATCGCGTCGAGATCCTCGTCGGGCAGGATCAATCCGGCCCCAACCGTCAGTCCGGGCTGCATGCGACGCAGATTCTCCGGTGTCGTCGGATTGGCATAGGGGATGCGCGCCGTATAGAGCCCGATCGTGTCGCTGGCGACCATGCGCTGAAAGTCCGGTTCCGTCGTGTGATCCGTGGCCAGGATCACGAGACCGATGCGCCTGGCAATGGGGCGGTCATCGAAGCCAAGCGGCGTCATCGTCTGGGTGACCTTGATCGGAATACCCATATTATCTCTCCTCGATCTGCCCATAGCGGCGTTCGAGCCAGCGCAGGGCAATGACGGACACAAGACTGATCACCAGGAAGAATGCGCCTACCAGCGTGATCGGCTCAATGTAGCGATAGTTGTAATTGGCGATGCTGCGCGCCTGGTTCATCAGCTCAAGCACGGTGATGGCGGAAAGCAACGGCGTTTCCTTGAACATGGCGATGAAGTAGTTGGCGAGTGCGGGGATCATCGGCGGCAGGGCTTGCGGCAGAATGATCCGGGTCCAGGTCTGGAACGCCGAGAGATTGCAGGCGCGGGCAGCTTCCCACTGGCCGCGCGCCACGTTGTCAATGCCACCGCGATAGACCTCGGCCGTATAGGTGCCGTAATGCAGGCCAAGACCGATGACGCCGGCGACCAGCGGTGAAAGGGTAATGCCCGCGTCGGGCAGCACGTAGAAGATGAAGTACAGCTGCACGAGCAACGGCGTGCCGCGAATGAAGTCGGCAAGAAAGCCAACCGGTTTCGAGACAAAGACATTCTTCGAGCGGCGCAGGATGGCCAAGCCAAGGCCGATAATGGCAGCAAGCACCGATCCCAGAAGGGTTGCCAGAATGGTGATCTTCACGCCCTCGATCATGGTCGGAAGAATTTCGACAACAAAGGCCCAATCCCACTCCATCTCAGGACCTCACGCCGTCAAGGCCGCGGGTCAGATAACGCTCCAATCCGCGGATCGAGGCGGAGATGACCGACGACATAAGGAAGTAGAGAACGAGAATGGTCAGGAATGGCATCAATGTGCTGCCTGTCTGCGCGCGCACGACCTGCGCCTGGAACGTCATGTCCGAAAGTGAAATCAGTGACACCACGGCGGAGGCCTTCAAAAGCTCAATCGCATTGTTGCCAAAAGTTGGCAGCATCAGCACGAAGGCCTGCGGCAGAATGATATGGCGCAAGCTCTGCCAGCGGCTGAAGTTCAGCGCAATGCACGCCTCATACTGTTCCCGGCCGATGGACTTGATCGCGCCGCGTACGACTTCGGCGCCGTAGGCTCCCACGTTGAGACCCAGCGCCAGAACACCTGCCTGCAGCGGTGTGAGCGAGAAGCCGAGCAGCGGCAGCACGAAATAGGCCCAGAAAAGCTGGACAAAGATGGATGTGCCGCGAAAGAATTCGATATAGGTGGTGGCCAATGCGCGCACAGCCCGGAAGCGCGATATCCGGCCGAGCCCGGCGACAAAGGCCATGATCAGCGCAAGCACCGACCCCATCAGGGTCAGCTTGATCGTAACCAGCGCCCCTTCCAGAATCAGCTGTAAGTATCCGGCCCATTGGCCCATCGGTCATGCTCTCATTCGTGACGGAAATTGCGGGTGATCACTCCGGTTTCAACACCGGAGTGATCGTGACAGGGTGTGTGTCAGCCGGCGCAAAGCTTGTCGCGCGTGGTTGACATGGCAGCCTTGGCGGAGAAGCCGTAGGGTTCGACAATCCTTGCAAATTCACCTGATGTCTTCATCTCGGCGAGGACCTTGTCGAACTCGTCACGCAGGGTGGTCTGGTCTTTGCGGAAGGCAGCACCATCGCAATAGACCGGTGCGTTGACGACGGGAGCGAAGACTTCGACATTCGGATCATTGGCCTTCTTGACCAGATCGTTGATCGAAAGAACCGGCAGGGAATACACATCGATACGCCCGTCCTGCAGCATCTTGATGCCGCTCTGGCCATCGGGGACAACGATCACGCGGTCACGCGGCACACCGGCTTCCAGCGCCAGCCGCTCTTCCGTGCCGCCACCGGGCGCGCCGATCGTCGCTTTCGCATCCACGGCGATATCCTTGTAGCTCTTGAAGCCCTTGGGGTTACCCTTCTTGACCAGAAAAGCTTCGGCATCGCACAGGATCGGCTCGGAATAGGCAACGGCCTTGCAGCGCTCCGGTTTCATGAACAAGCCGGCTGTCACCACATCATGACGTCCTGCCTGAAGGCCCGGGATCATGGCTCCATACTCGGAAATGGAGGCGACCACGTCGGCGACGCCGAGCTTCTTGAAGACGGCCCGGGCGACATCAGGGCCCGCGCCGGACACCGTGCCATCCGGCTTGACCGCGGTGAAAGGTGGTTCATTGGCAATGGCAATGCGGGCAAAGCCCTGCGCTTTCAGTTTGTCGAGCGCTTCATCCGCTTTTGCAGGCATGGAAAGCGCCATGGCGGACAGTGCAATCGCTCCGATCGACGCACTCATTGTTTTCAAGTTCAACATGTTCCCAACTCCTCAGTTTTCTTTGTTTTAAGGTGTGCAGGTGCCGCCCCGGTCAAACCCTGTGACCGGCGGCGATGATCTTTTTCAGGAATGCCTGCGTGCGTTCCTGTTTGGGATGGCGGAAAATTTCGTCGGGTTTGCCATCCTCGATGATCTTGCCCCGGTCAAAGAACAGGACCCGATCGGCAAATTCGTGGGCAAACCCCATTTCGTGGGTGACGAGCAGCATGGTCATGTCCGTTTCCTCGGACAGACGCCACAGGACGTTGAGCACTTCCTCGACCAGTTCAGGATCCAGTGCTGATGTCACTTCGTCAAAAAGCATGATCTTGGGTTGCAGCGCCAGGGCACGGGCAATGGCAACACGCTGTTTCTGCCCGCCCGACAGCTGCGAAGGCATGGATTTGGCCTTGTCGGCAAGCCCGACCATCTCAAGCAATTGCATGGCCTGCTCTTCGGCCTGCCTGCGCGGCGTGTTTTTCGTCAGCATGGGTGCCAGCGTCACGTTATCGAGAACGCATTTGTGGGGGAACAGATTGAAGAGCTGGAACACCATGCCAATCTGGGCGCGCATTTTGTGCAGATGGTTCTCGTCAGCCGGTTGTAGGCCGCCATTCTTCTGCATCCGGTAGAGATTTTCGCCTGCAACGCGAATATCGCCGCTGTCGATGCCTTCCAGTGTCATGAGAATACGCAGGATCGTGGTCTTGCCGGAACCGGACGGTCCTATAAGTGCCAGCTTCTCACCCGGCGCGACATTGAATGACAACTGATCAAGAACCTTGAACGCGCCGAAGCTCTTGCTGATGCCGTCGATCTCGATGATCGGCGGCTGAGCCGTGGTTGCTGTTCTTGTGTCGTTGATTGGCGGCATGCGTCTCTCCCTCTGGTTGAGACCGGCTATGCCTAAACGATGAGAGACTTATCAAATCATGTCAATTATAAAAATTAAATCATGACAATATAAGTTTTATTGCCATGAAATTGCGCGCTTTGACTAAATGGCGAGCAGCAGGTGTTCGGGATCACCCTGCAGCAGACTTCCGACGACCGTGAGGCCGCGCAGCAATTCCTCTTCCGTGGTGGAGCCGAGGGATATGCGCACGGCCGGTGTCCAGTCTTCCTGCGAAATGCGGAATGATGCACCGGGTGCAATGGCCACATTCTGCAGGCGCGCCTGAGCGACGAAGGTCTCTTCCGTTCGCCCGTCAGTCAGTGGCAGCCAGATGTGCAGGCTTTGCGGATGCGAGCGAAAAAATGTGCCCGAAAGCACCTGGGATGCAATTTCATGTCTGCGCCGCAGAGCTTCGCGCTGCCATTCGACCAGCTCCATGGCCGTGCCGTCCTCAACCCAGCGTGTGGCGATCTCCGCGACCATCGGGGTTGCCATCCAGTTGGAAACGAGGTGGCGGTTGGCGACGGCGGCGACGTAACGGTCGGGTGCCGCGAGATAGCCGATGCGCAAACCGGGTACGACAGTCTTGGTAAAGCTGGTGAAATAGAGGGTCCGCTCTGGAGCCAGTGCGGCAATCGGCGGCGGGCGATCCTCGACCAGGGGGCCGAGTATGTCGCTTTCGACGATGGCAATATCGCGCTTGCGTGCAACCTCGACAATCTGGGCGCGGCGGACCGATCCCATCACCGTGGCATACGGATTGATCGCTGCCGGCTGTACAAATAGCGCGCGAATGCTGGATTCCTTGCACGCGGCGTCCAACGCCTCGGGGATGATACCCTGATCGTCAATGGCGATGCCTTTGAGCGTGAGGCCCAGATAGGAGGCGAGTGGCACAAGGGTATGGTGCCCGGTGGCCTCGGTCGCAATCATTGAACCGACAGGCGCAACGCTCATGATCGCGACTGTCATCGCAGCGGTCGCGCCGTTGGTAATGCTGATATTCGAGGCAGGGACATCAAGGCCGCACGCGCGCAGCCATTTGACTGCAGTGGTGCGGTGGCGTGGGAAAACCACGTTCGGGCGGAACGACAGGGCCGAACTTGCCGGCAGGGTTTCGGACAGCCAACCCAGCGCCTTCTTCAAACGCTCATGATGCATTTTCTCGCAGACAGGCTTGAGAATTGAAAGATCAATCACTTCGCCGAGCCGTTCCGGCAGATAGGGTTGATCGATTTCGCGCCGCTGCGCCTTGACGAAACTGCCGCGCCCGGTTTCGCCAGAAAGCATGCCGCGGCGAATGAGTTCCTCATAGGCGCGGCTGACCGTCTGCACGGACAGGTGCAGATCCTCTGCCATCTTCCGGTGGGTCGGCAGGCGGGCGCCTGCTTCCAGCGTGCCGTCACCGACGGCGCGCGCAATCTGGTCCGCCAGGGAGAGATAGGCGGGGCGGGTGAGTGAACTGATATCGGGTCGCCATAATGTCATGATTTTAGATTGATTGAAATCAGGTCAATTGACAATGAGAAAAACACAAGGCCATGATCAATCCACTCTTTGAACTGGAACAGTGATGGGCGCACCAAGGCTTGACGCAATCGACATCCGTATTCTCGACGCCATCCAAAGGGACGGACGGATCACCAAACTCGCCCTTGCCGAACGTGCTGGTATCTCTCCGACGCCGTGCTGGACAAGGCTTCGCCGGCTGGAAAAGGCGGGGATTATCACAGGCTACCATGCGCGCCTGGCTCTCCGGCTGGTTGCGCCGGTTGCCAGCATTCTGGTGGAAGTCACTCTTGCATCGCACAGGCAGGCGGATTTCGAGCGGTTTGAGCGGGCGATCAAGCTTTTGCCTGAGGTGACCTCGTGCTGGTCGGTTGGCGGCGGCGTCGATTACATTCTGAAAATTGTCGCCCGGGACATCGATGCCTATCAGCGGCTGATTGATGATCTGTTGCAGCGGGAGCTCGGTATCGACCGGTATTTTTCCTACATCATCACCAAGACGGTGAAAGAGGAAACGGCTTTGCCTGTGCATGACCTGATCCAGCCGGAAGGCTGACACTCCGGTCCATCTCTCCAAATCAGGTGGCTCAATCAGACAATCTCTCTCTGCGGGCGGCGCATTACAGTTACTCTCTCCAGACGGGATGGGCGAGCATCGCTGGATATTCTCAGGGAGAGCCCGATGTCTGCCCATTTCGCAAGACCCGAACGCCATGATGGACTTGACCGCCTGCAGGACCGCAGGATGTTGCGCGATCTTGGCTATATTGATGGCCATTGGAGCTCAGCCAAAGGTGGGCAGACATTCGAGGTGCGTGACCCGGCATCGGGAATGCCGGTGGCATGGGTCGCCGCTCTCGGTCCGCAGGAAACGTCTCTTGCCATCGATGCGGCGTCACGCGCGTTCCGTTCATGGCGCTCGTTGCTGCCGCAACAGCGTGCTGCCGTTTTACGCAAATGGTACGATCTCGTTCTGGCGGCAAAGGAAGATCTCGCGCTGATCATGACGCTCGAGCAAGGCAAGCCGCTGGATGAGTCGTGCGGAGAGATCGAATACGCCGCATCCTTCATCGAGTTCTACGCGGAGGAGGGGAAGCGGCTGAACGCGGAAGGCGTGACCAGCCACCTGCCCGGTGCGCAGATGATGGTCAGCCGTGAAGCGATTGGCGTTGTCGGCATCGTCACCCCGTGGAATTTCCCGTCTGCCATGCTGACCCGCAAGGCAGCTGCTGCTCTTGCGGCCGGTTGCACCGTTGTCGCGCATCCCTCATCCGAGACGCCGTTGTCAGCCCTTGCCCTGGCGGAACTGGCAGAGCGGGCCGGGGTGCCAGCCGGTGTTTTCAATATCATCACCGGCAAGGCAGCACCTATCGTCGAGGCGCTTTGTGCCGATCCGCGTGTGCGGGCCTTGAGTTTCACGGGCTCGACCGAGGTCGGACGTCTGATTGCAGCGCAGTGCGCACCGACAATGAAGAATCTCGTCATGGAACTGGGTGGACACGCGCCCCTGATTATCTTTGCCGATAGCGATATTGATCGCGCCGTGGAAATTGCGATCGGTGCAAAGTTTGCCACTTCTGGCCAGGACTGTCTGGCGGCCAATCGCATTTATGTGGAGCGGTCGGTGCATGACGTTTTTGCTGCTGCGTTTGCCCGGAAAATTGCGGCGTTGAAAGTGGCATCCGGTCTGACGCAAGGTGCGGAAATCGGCCCGTTGATGCACGAAAAGGCCGTGCAGAAGGTCGAAGAACAGGTGCAGGACGCGCTCGGTCGCGGTGCAGAGTGTCTTGCCGGCGGCAAGCGTCACGCAGCCGGCCCTCTGTTTTTTCAGCCGACGCTGCTGACCAATGTTCCCGACACCGCGCTGATCATGCGCGAGGAAACATTCGGACCGGTGGCCGCTGTGACCGTGTTTGATGACGAGGATGAGGTCATCCGCCGTGCCAATGATACGGAATATGGTCTTGTGGCCTATGTGGTTACCCGCGACGGCCAGCGCATGCTGCGTCTGGGCCGGGCGCTCGAATATGGCATGGTTGCGATCAACCGGGTGAAAATCACCGGTGCACCCATCCCCTTTGGCGGCGTGAAGCAATCCGGTCTCGGACGGGAAGGATCGCGCCACGGCATCGAAGCCTTCACCGAACTCAAATATCTCTGCCTCGAAGCAAGCTGAGGCAAAAAATCAGGAGCAATAGACATGTTGGACCGTTCGAACGAGCTGAACGCCTGGGACCGCGATCACTTTTTCCATCCCTCCACCCATATGGGCACCCATGCCCGCGGCGAAAGCCCGACGCGGGTGATAAAAGGCGGCGAAGGCGTGCATATTTTTGATGTGAACGGCAGGAAAAGCCTTGATGCCTTTGCTGGGCTCTACTGCGTCAATGTCGGATACGGGCGGCAGGAAATAGCCGACGCGATTGCGCAGCAGGCCAAAGAGCTTGCCTATTATCATGCCTATGTCGGCCATGGCACCGAAGTCTCGATCAAGCTGGCCAAGATGATCATCGACCGGGCGCCGGAAGGGATGAGCCGGGTTTATTTCGGTCTTTCCGGGTCCGATGCCAACGAAACCAACATCAAGCTGATCTGGTACTACAACAATGTGCTTGGACGGCCGGACAAGAAGAAGATCATTTCCCGCTGGCGCGGCTATCATGGCTCAGGCGTCATGACGGGAAGCCTGACGGGTCTCGACCTCTTCCACAATGCCTTCGACCTGCCCCGGGCACCGATCCTGCATACGGAAGCGCCGTATTATTTCCGCCGGGAAGACCGCTCGATGAGCGAAGAGCAGTTCTCCCAGCACTGCGCCGACAAACTGGAGGAAATGATCCTTGCGGAAGGGCCCGAGACCGTGGCGGCATTCATCGGCGAACCGATCCTTGGCACCGGAGGCATCGTGCCGCCGCCTGCCGGGTACTGGGAGAAAATACAGGCCGTTCTCAACACATATGATGTGCTTCTGGTCGCCGATGAGGTTGTAACGGGTTTTGGTCGTCTGGGCACCATGTTCGGTTCCGATCATTATGGCATCAAGCCTGATCTGATCACGATTGCCAAGGGCCTGACCTCGGCCTATGCGCCGCTCTCCGGCGTCATCGTCGGAGACAAGGTCTGGCAGGTTCTGGTGCAGGGCTCGGACAAACTCGGATCACTCGGTCATGGATGGACCTATTCGGCTCATCCGATCTGTGCCGCTGCCGGCGTTGCCAATCTGGAACTGATCGACACGCTGGATCTCGTGACCAATGCAGGAGAGACCGGCGCCTATTTCCGCAACGCACTTACCGAAGCACTGGGACATCATCCCATCGTCGGCGAGGTGCGTGGTGACGGCATGCTGGCTGCGGTTGAATTCGTCAAAGACCGGGACGACAGGGTGTTCTTTGACGCGTCGCAAAAGGTCGGCCCGCAAGTTGCGGCAGCACTGGCGGAACGCGGTGTGATCGGGCGGGCCATGCCGCAGGGCGATATCCTCGGATTTGCGCCTCCATTGTGTCTCACGCGGGACGAGGCGGATATTGTCGTCAACGCGGCCGTTGCGGCTGTCGATGCCGTTGCAAAGGCGCTCTGAGGTCCGGGATGATGGATACGGTTTCCCGAACAATGTCAGCCGTGTTGCTGACCGGGCACGGCGATCTCGACAAGCTGGTGTACCGGACCGATGTGCCGGTGGCGCAACCGGCGGCAGGCGAGGTTCTGATCGAAATCTCCGCCTGCGGCATGAACAACACGGATGTGTGGGTGCGCCAGGGCGCTTATGGTACGGAGAATGATGCGAGCGCGGTTTCCAGCTGGCGGCGGCAGGACCCGACGCTCACCTTTCCGCGCATCCAGGGCAAGGATATTGTCGGCCACGTCGTGGCTGTAGGCGCAGGTGTTGCCTATAGTCGTATCGGCGAGCGCGTCATGGTGGATTTTTCCATCTATAACCGTGAAGACGACAGTCTTGCCGACATTGATTATATCGGTCATGGCCGCGATGGCGGCTACGCGGAATATGTCGCGGTGCCCGGTGAAAATGCCCATGTGGTCAACACCGATCTGAGTGATATCGAACTGGCGACCTTCTGTTGTGCTTATCTGACCGGTGAACAGATGCTTGAGCGAGCCGGATTGAAATCCGGTGAACGGGTTCTTGTCACGGGTGCTTCGGGCGGTGTTGGCTCGGGCATCGTTCAATTGGCGCGGGCGCGCGGTGCCATTCCCTATGCGGTGGTTGGCGCCGGCAAGGAGCAGGCGCTGCTTGATATCGGCGCCGAGGCAGTGATTACCCGCGGTGACGGTGATCTTGTCACTGCCGTGGAGCGTGTTCTCAACGGCAAGCCCATCGATGTGGTTGCCGATCTTGTCGGTGGCCCCCTGTTCAATGATCTTCTGCGCATCCTGCGGCCGGAAGGCCGCTATACGACGGCCGGTGCCATCGGCGGACCTGTGGTACAACTCGACCTTCGGACCATGTATCTGAAACAGCTGCAACTACACGGATCGTCCCAGGGCACACGCGGCGATTTCCGCCGCATTGTCCGCTATATCGAGGAAGGCAAGATCAAACCGCTTGTCGGTGGTGTCTACCCGCTCTCCGAATTTCACCGCGCGCAGAGTGATTTCATGGCGAAGGCATTTGTCGGTAAACTCGTCGTCGTACCCGATGGGAAATATGAGCTGGCTTGAGTAAGGGTAAAATGGCGTCGCCCAGCAGCGTTACCCCGCTGGTTTGCCATGGTTGCGGCGCGCTCGATCTTTGCCGGCAGGCGCGTCACGGCGCACTGAACTCGATGACCGATCCAAGACACCGTCAGAGCTTTATCGGGTGCGTCCGCATCAAGTTGTCAAGCGACAGATTCCCGGCGCCTCCAACGACCAGGGCAAACATGCCGCCCGCAATGGCGAGATCCTTTTCGAAATGCAGCAGCTCGTTCTGGTTGGCGAAATCGGTGTGGAACAGTACCGCGGTCAGCAGGCAGAATATCCCCAGCGCCAAAGCGCCAAGGCGGGCGTAACAGCCAAAAGCAATGGAAATGCCAGCACAGATCTGAAGGGCGATGGTCGCCAGGGCAAGCGGTGCGTTCACACCAAGTTTTGCCATGACTGCAATTGTCCCATCCAGGTTTGCAGCCAGCGTAAAACCCTCGTGCAGAAATATCCAGGCCAGCAACAGCCGGCTGAACAGCATCAAAACATCGGCGAGATGCGTGCCTTTTGCCATCATGTTCACGACGTTTTCTCCCTTTGGGCTGGCGAAAAGGGCAGGCGGCAGTGGGCCGCCTGCCTTAGCGTTATTTGGTGCCGTTTGAGGCAATGAATTTTTGCAGGTCTTCAAGCTCTTCACAGCCATTCGGACAGAGCCGTGTCAGCGATGCCACCTGCTCGTTTGCCTTGTCCATTTTGCCGGTCTCGACATAGAGCTCGCCCAAATATTCACGGGCGGCCTTGTGATCAGGCTGGAGTTCCAAGGCTTTGGTATAATAGGTCAGGGATGTCTCGAAATCACCTGTCTTGCGCAGTGTGTAGCCGAGAAGGTTGTAGACGTCGGCCTGTGGGCTGTCTTCGGCCAGCCCGCGCAGCTCCTCCAAAGCGCCGGTATAGTTCTTTGCTGCGATCTTTGCGCGCGCTGATGTCAGATCCGGAGCGCCTGCCGTCTCCATATTATCGACGGCGTAGGCCGGGGCGACAACGGTGCCGGGCATAAGGGTTGCAGCAGTGACAAGGCTTACAAAGCCGATGAATGCAGTCTTGATCATGATCCTATCTCCTTTGTGTTTCTAAGCTTGGACGGTGGCCGTGAAGCCATAGGCGTTGCCGTCCTTGACGAAGGTGCCCGAGCCGGGGAATGGAAAATGTGAACCGCAGATCTGTATCTTGTCGGCGATCACACGATCGATGAGCTTGCGGCGGGTGGTAATGGCGGTCGGGCCATCCTGATCGTAGCTGCCCTGCCATTCCGGGTGGGGCGCGAGCAGGGCAGGCACGTACATCGTGTCGGCCGAGACAAGCAATTGCTCATTGCCGGAGGTGACAAGGAATGCGGAGTGTCCGGGTGTATGACCAGGCGCCGCAATCAGGTGTATGCTGGGGGCGATTTCCGCGCCGTCCTTGACCAGATGCCAGTTCTTCCATGTCGGGAAAACCTGGGCAATACGCTTGCCGGCCGGTTTGCGGCCCTCTGCCAGCTTGTCAACGCGTCCCGGTTCGGTCCACCAATTGTATTCGGTCTCGTTCACGACCAGTTCGGCATTCGGAAATACCGGGGCATTCGTCTCCTTTTCCATCAGCCCCCACACATGATCGGGGTGGAAGTGCGAGATGATGACGGTGTCGATCTTTGTATGATCTATTCCGGCCGCCTGCATGTTTGCCGGCAGATGGGTGGCATTCGCCTGCCATTGGCCAACGCCGGAGCCCGCATCCATCATCACCAGCCGGTCGCCGATTTTCAGTACGACGACAGTCAGCGGAATGGGCATGAATTCAGTGGTCAGGCCCGCCTTTGCCAAGGCCTGCTTGGTCTCGTCGACAGAAGCATTTTTGATGAATGCCGGGTCATGGGGTTTGCGCCAGATGCCGTCATAGACGGCCGTGATCTCGACCGATCCGACCTTGTATTTGTAAAAGCCTACGGACGGTTCGATTGGCGTTTCAGCCCATGTCGGCGGGATAAATTCGAGTTGCCTGGAAAGCCCGAAGGCCGCCGCAGCGGCCGCGGATCCGAGAACGGCGCGACGTGTAATGTCGAACATTGGAATTCTCCTTCAATGGAAAGCTCTAGCCAAACGGAGAACATGGTTCGATCAGTGCCTCCGCTGATGAAATAGATTGAGATCAGCAGGGGTTTATTCGCATTGGCCGCAGGTTTTTATGCAAGGCATTGAAAATACTGCGGTAATTCTGACGGCCGGGAACTGCGCAAGGCACCGTAAAACGGTGTAAGATGAGCATTCTGCGCCAGCGGCGAAACAATTTGCGGGTTTCGGGAATATTCTGACGTTCCGTTCGATCTAGGTAACAAACGGCTTGTGGAATTTCGGAGAGGATTCAAGCGCGGCGACCGTGCCGCTTGGGAACACCATGACACAAATGCACCTGGCGACCATATCCATGCTTGTTCCAAATTCCACCCGTGCGGCGCTTGCCTGGCGGTTGCGGCTTGTGGGTATGCGCGCATTTCTGGCAAATGTGCTGTCGCGGTGCACCCCCGGCGGACAAAGCGGGGGATTGCCGGGCCTCATTGTGCATATGGCAGGGCTGGCGGGTCATGGCGTCGCCTCGGAAAGGGCGCGCCCTGCGGCCGATACTGCAGCGCGATTTAACCGGCTGATCATTCCGCATTTGGACGCCGCTTACAATTTTGCCCGCTTTCTGAGCCGTGACGGGGACGCCGCGCAGGACATTGTTCAGGATGCATTCCTGCGCGCCTATCGCAGCTTTGACGGGTATCGCGGCGGTGACGCGCGATCCTGGGTCTTTGCCATTGTCAGAAATTGCTACCATGTCTGGCTGCAGGAAAATCGCCGCAAGTCTCGCGTTGAAATGCCTCTGACGGACAACAATGACGGGGCGTCACCCTCTATCGCCGAGAACATCGCCACCGAAGAGGATACGCCCGAGGCCGCTTTGATCCGCAAGACGGAATCCGAGCATGTCCGTATGGTCATATATTCGCTCCCCGATGCGTTGCGTGAAATATTGGTGTTGCGCGAACTCGAACAGCTTTCGTATCGGCAGATTGCCGACATCACAGAACTGCCCATTGGGACGGTCATGTCACGGCTCGCCCGTGCCCGGCAGGAATTCGCCAAGGCTTGGCACGGTGAAGCCAGCAACGAGGCGGCAGCATCATGAGCGAGACCAAACCGGAAAAATGCTCCGACTGGGCTGTCATGCTGCACGGCTTCATCGATGGCGAGCTCGATTCAATGCACGCGCTGCAATTTGAAGAGCACCTTGCCACCTGTGCAAATTGTACGGCGGAGCTGGAGAAGTTCACAGAACTGAAAAACATCATTGGTCAGGGCGGTGTCCGGTGGCAGATGCCCGAGCGTGTTCGCGAGCGGATCGTGACAGCTCTTTCCCATGAGATCGACGGAGCGCCATCAAGCTCCCCCGCATCGGCATATCGCCTCGCCACGTGGCGGACAGCCGCGGATTTCATCAGGCGCTGGAGTTTTGTTCCGTCATTCGCGGCATTGGCTGCAGGTATTTTTCTCGTATTGTCGGTGCCGCCCCAGACCGCTGTACTCCAGGATGAGATTCTTGCCAGCCACGTGCGATCCCTGCTCGTCGACCACCTGACCGATGTGCAGACATCCGATCAACATACGGTCAAACCCTGGTTCAACGGCAAGATCGATTATTCTCCGCCGGTCATCGACCTCTCAGCACAGGGCTTTCCCCTCGTGGGCGGCCGCGTGGACTATATCAAAGGCAGGGTGGTGGCGGTTCTGGTGTACCGCCGGCACGGTCACGTCATGAATGTGTTCGTATGGCCGGCATCTCCCATTGCGGCGGCAAGCAGGACACGCGAGGGCTATAATTTTGCCGAATGGTCCAGCGGCGGCCTGACATTCTGGGCGGTGTCGGATGTCAGCGTTGCTGATCTTGCGGCCTTCCGCGCGGATTTTGTCGCAGCTGTCGAGAAGTAGGGATGACAGGAACAGGTCTTCGGATGACGGGCCGCAGCGGCTCATCCCTATGCTCATGTTCGTCGGGCCGGCGGCACGAGATTGGCCATCAGTCTGAAAGCGCCGGGCACCAGCTTGTCGAGCTGATGATGCAGGACAAGGCCGGTGTGGGTGTGCCTGCCCTTGCCGACGCGAGCCGATATCAGCCCGCCGTTCAGCGGCTGTTCGTTGGCATCATGCATGGACAACAGCGGCTCATAGGCATCGTCAAAATCCGACGCGAAATAAAGCCCGCGTTCCTTGTCCCATCCGTCCCAATCGGCTGGCCCAATGATATTGGGGCCTGTCAGCAGGGGGTGTCGGGGTGACAATATCGTTACCGGGGCATGGGGATCGATCACGCGCCAGCGCAGTGACGGTGATCCGATTTTCAGATAGCGCGGCGGCGTGACGCTGGAAATCCAACCGTCACTGGGACGATGGTACAGCGTGACGAGATGACCGCCGTTTTCAACGAAGCTGTGCAGGCGCGCTGTCGCTGCACTCAGGTCTTTCCGCAGGCCGAATGTGAAAATGCCGACGACTATGGTGGTAAAGTACGAGAGGTCGCCGCCAAGGGTCTCCGTGTCGAGTTCCGTGATATCCAGTCCCATGCGCTGAAGCCACAGGGCAACCTTGTCGGCTCCGCCGCCGACGTAACCGATCTTGGCGCCTTCCGGCAGCTTCAAGTCCAGCGTCAACACCCGTAGCCGTTCAGGGGCGATGAATACCGAGCGTCCGGTGTGCGGGTAGGAAATGGATGTGGTGCGCATGGCCGGGTGCCCGGATATCTCCGGCGTGATCTGGATGATCCCGGCGGGCAGCGTCTCCGGAGCAGACAGCAGCCATTTGCCGTCCTGCGGCTTGATTGTCCAGCCGGGCGGCGCGTCAAAGCGCAAAGCAACCGCGGGATCCGTCCCGTCGACCCCGATCTGCCAGCTGCGCATCGTATCACCGCGTTTGGCGATGATGGCCTCGGGCATGAGTGTCAGGGAATGCCTGGGCACGATGCTCAATGGCTCTTCAAGATCGAACGTGCCTCGAACCTGCCGGTTGCCAATTCTGGCGGTAACATTGGCGAAAGCCACGCCGTTTCCACCGAGGCTGGACCATGCGCGTCCATATGGATTTGTCAGCGCTGCCGCTGCAGACGCTTCGATGTCGAAGGACCGGGACCTTGCGGCGTCCTGCGATCGCGTAACAGCTACGCCGGATGGCAGCACGATCGATATATCGCCGGGGAGCGGAATGGACGGATTGCCCATATGCACCGTAATGCGGCCGGTGCTTTCGGGTGACAGGTGCTGCGGTTCTGTAACCGCCCGCACGTCTATCCCGGCCGTTTCAAGCAATGCCGCGTCAATTTCCCGGCGTTTGCGATCCAGCCGATGTCCGTGCCGTGTCATGAAGTCCGGCGAGGCCAGCATTTCGATACTGTCGATATGGCCGGCAGCATCCAAGAGAAGCGTGGTGATGCGGTCGCGGTCTGGAAAGGCCTGGATGGCTGCATTGAGGGCGTCGTGGACCGATGCGAGCGCTTGGCTCACGGAATGATCTGCGGTGTTGGCAAGCTCTGCAAATGTCGCCGGAATGTCTTCGAGAATGGAACGTTCGGATCGACTTCCCCTCGGACCATACAGCAGATGCAGCGGCCACGCCGATCGCGGCGTATCGCGCCAGACCCCCATGCCTTGGGAGGCATGATAGGCGCGTGACCATTCGCCGATATGATCGTAAGCGGCTCCTGTTGCCGCTTCGGTACCCGAGGCGTCGATGGCAATCGTTGCATCCGGCGGGGGAATCTCGTCATCATAGGTGTCGCCGCCGCCCGGCCAGGCGGGAAGGTAGTACTTTGCCACGCGCCACGGCGTCAGGCCCTCGGCAAAATGTTCGGGATAGACCTCGGCATCCGCTGCGAGGGCAATGGCCGCTTCGGCAGCGCGGGTCATGGCGCGGTGATGACCATGCTGTCCGGGAACATCCAGAAATGTTGGAATGACGATATCCGGGCGCTCCTGCCGATAGGCGCGCACCAGGCGCTCGACGATGCGCTTCTCGTCCCATCGCGCAAATGTCGCGTCGCCGTCCTTGGAAAAACCGAAATCATGCACCGGGTCTTCCGGCCCGTGTCCGAGCCAATGGACATCCGCATCGAGCTGCCGGGCCGCCTCCTCCAATTCACGCGATCGCAGCACGCCGAGCGCGCCCAGCCGCTCAGGCCCGAGCGCATTCTGCCCGCCTTCGCCACGGGTCGAGCAGGCGATCACAACCCGCATTCCCAGGCCGAAGCGGAACATGGCCAAGAGACCGTTCTGCTCGTCATCGGGATGAGCGCCAGTGTTCATGACAGTCACGGTCGATGTCAATCGGGACAGTGCATGGTGCAGCCGGACGAGGGCCGGCCGGGACTTTTGTCGTTCGATCCGCTCATGGGACGTCAGCACGGTATCCTCCTGCCGCTTATAACGTGTTGTGGGCTATGTCTGTTGGCGATGTATCGAGTTTGGGGGTCACGACTTCGAAGAGCGGCAGCGCGGCCGCGCCAAGTGCGGCGGTCAATTGACCCGTCTGGCCGCGCTGGACGCGCGGGAGGGAGCGCGCACGGCGGCTCGCCACAGACACCGGCAAATGATGCATGGCGGAAATGATGTCATCGATGATTGCATCCGGCATGGCTCCGCCCAGCATCACGGTTTCCGGATCAAGAATATTTTCCAGCATCGAAACCATCGGGCTCAAATAGTCCGCGGCCTCGCCAATCCACGCTCTCAGAACGGGATGGTTGGCGGTATGAAGGGCTTCAAGGTCGGAAAATTCGCTGGCGGCGATGCCTGCCTCGCGCAGCTTTTCCTTCAGGGCATGCAGCGAGGCATAGAGTTCGAGGCAGCCGCTCTGGCCGCACGGGCATTGTTTTCCGCGCGGTGCGACCACGATATGTCCGATTTCACCGGCATTGCCGAAAGCACCGCGAAACGGTGTTCCCTCGTGGATGACGCCAAGGCCGATACCGGCTCCGAAGTAAATCATGCAAAAATCAGAAATCGCCTGGCCGGCACCGAACAGCCGCTCGCCTACCACGGCGGCGGTGGCGTCGTTTTCAACAATGACCAGTTCGCCGCTCGCCTCGGATAGAACTTTTGCAGTGTCAATCGCTCCCCAGCCGGGAAGGGTGGTTGGGCCAACGGACGTCATGCCATCGATCTCAAACGGTCCGGGCATCACCACGCCGATGCCAAGTAGCTTCGATTTGAAGAGACCCCGAATCTTGTCCACCTCGCCGACAAAGCGGGGAATGAAATGTTCGGGCGTGGTGTTTTTGACGGGAACGATTTCCTTGGAACGCACTTGGCCCGCAAGGTCCAAAACAACGATCACCATGTGATCCGCGGCGATCTCGATGCCGATGGTAATGGCGCCCTCGGGATTGACTGCGAACTGTATGGGAGGCTGGCCACGACCGGACCGCAGGCGTCCGACTTCCATCAGCAGGTTGTCGCTTACCAGTTCATCGACGATATTGGCCACCGCCTGGGCGGTCAGCTGGGTGAGCTTGGCGATGTGCATGCGTCCCAGCGAGCCATGAATGCGCACGACATCCAGCACAACGCGCCGGTTGTGATGCCGGCTGCGCTCGGGGTTTTTGCCGATGGCAATCTGATGCGTACCGCTCATCTGTCGGGTCATGTCGCAAACCTTCGATTCCAGTCTTTTACCGATACCTCCAAGAGGCGTTCTGACGCAATACAATAATTCAAGTAAAGTATGTTATTGACAAATCATCGCTGACGGTGAAGCTTATAAGTAAGCCGCGACAACGTTCGCGGTTGCTGCAGCAGAAACATTGCCATGCGGTGGGATGAGGTCATGGGCATCGCCGATGCCTGGGGAACAAGGAAGCTCTGCATCCGATGATGGATATGGCAGGGCACAGGAGGTTTATATGCGTAAAGGAATTCTATTGGCCGGTCTGCTTGCGGGATTCGCCACGTTTGCCGCAAGCACGGCGCAGGCGGTCGAGATCGAATATTGGCAGTATGTGTACGAAACCCGCGTCAAGGCAATGGATCAGCTGATTGCCAATTTCGAGAAGGCCAATCCCGGCATCACCGTCAAGCAGACGACCTTCCCCTATGCCGATTACCAGACACGCATCGTTGCAGCCAATATGGGCGGCAAGGGTCCGGATGTCATGCAGCTGTTTTACGGATGGCTCGACAAGTTCGTTGCGGGCAAGCTGCTGCAGCCGCTGCCGGCCGACACGTTTCCGCACGACAAGATTGAAAGCGATTTCTTTCCCATCGTGACAGCCATGAAGAGGGGCAATGATTACTATGGCCTGCCGACGGCTGTCCGCTCGCTGGCGCTGTTCTACAACAAGAAATTGCTGAAAGAAGCGGGCATTGAAAATCCGCCGAAGACGCTGGACGATTTTGTTGCAGCGGGCGTTGCGACAACCAAGCGCGATGCAGCCGGAAACCTTGTCGTCGCCGGCACCACGCTTGATATGGCAGGGCAGGATCACCAGTGGTGGCGTGAAATTCTCATCCGGCAATATGGCGGCGAACCCTATTCGGCCGACAATACCAAGGTCACATACAACAGTGACGCCGGCATCAAGGCCCTGAAGTTCTACACCAGCCTGCAGACGGAGAAGAAGATCGGCCAGGTCGGCTTCATGGACGAAGGCCAGGCGGCGTTTCGCGCAGGTATGGCGGCCATGACCATCGACGGGACTTTCCGTCTCGGCTCCTTCAAGACGATCAACACCTTCGAATGGGGTGTCACCGAATTGCCAGCCAATGCGGAAGGCGTGCGGTCCAACTATGCGAGCTATTTCGCTAACGGTATTGGCGCACGCGTCAGCGGGGAAAAACTGGAAGCGTCGAAGAAGTTCCTGGCCTATATCTCGTCACCGGAAGCCATGGACATCTGGCTGAAGACGGTGGGCGAATTGCCCGCACGCCGTTCCGCCGCCCTGACAGAAGCCAATCTTGCCGATCCGATCTTTGGCCCGTTCCTCAAGGGTCTTGAATATGCGCATACCACGCAATTCGTCGACGAGGCCGCGCAGCGCCAGACGGCCATGGACATGACCAACCGTGTTCTTCTGGAAGGACAGTCGCCGGAAGCCTCGATTGCCCAGGCGGCAACCGCCGAACAGGCAATCATCGATTCTGCCAAGAAGTAAGGGCGCCGTCCAATGGTCTCCACACCTGTCAATACGGAAGGGGCGGTCGCAAGCCGCCCCACCGGGCCCGTGTGGGACCGGCTGTCCATGAAAACCAAGCGGCTGATCTGGGTTTGGTCGTTTCTCGCCCTGCCCATCCTGTTCTACAGCGTCATCCGTTTCTATCCGACCCTGCAAGCCTTCTGGCTGTCGCTGACGGATTGGGATCTGATGCGGCCGCCGGTGTTCATCGGTCTGGGCAATTACGAGCGGTTGTTCACCGATCCGCAGTTCTGGAAAGTCTTCCGCAATACCTTCACCTATCTGTTGATCGGCACACCGATCAGCCTGCTCCTTGCATTCACCATAGCTTACTATCTCGATCGCGTGCGGTTCATGCACGCCTTCATCCGGGCGTTGTACTTCCTGCCGTTTCTGACCACGGCAGCCGCCATGGCCTGGGTATGGCGATGGTTTTATCAGCCGGCGCCGATCGGTGTCATCAACGATGTCCTCGGGCTTTTCGGCTTGCCCCAGCAGCCGTTCATCCGATCGGTCAGTCAGGCACTGCCATCCATTATGGTGACCTCGATTTGGGCTGGTCTTGGCTTCCAGATCATTATCTTCATGGCTGGTCTGCGCGCCATTCCCGGTACCTACTATGAAGCCGCCCGCATCGATGGCCTCGGCGAGTGGGCCATCCTGCGCCGCATTACCTTGCCGTTGCTCAAACCAACGACCGTCTTTCTGGTGGTTTTTTCCTCCATCGGCTTCCTGCGGATTTTTGACCAGGTCTACAACATGACCACCAATGATCCCGGTGGTCCGCTGGGTTCGACGAAGCCCCTGGTGCTGATGATCTTCCAGACGGCCTTTTCATCCTACCAGATGGGTTATGCGGCGGCACAGACGGTTGTCTTGTTTTCCATCCTGCTGGTGGTGTCGTTGCTGCAGCTGCGCGTCTTGAGGGATAAATGATATGACGAGTGCTCTCCCGAAGCCGGCAGGATTGTACCGCGCCAACATAAAACCCGCGCAGATCCTTGTCTGGACGCTTCTTCTGATCGGCGGTCTGATCATGATCACGCCGCTGCTGTTCATGTTCTCCACCTCGCTGAAGACGGCAGGCCAGGTCTACGATCTGCGCATCATTCCCGCAGCGCCGACATTGGAGAACTATGCCAAGGTGCTGCTGGACGGCCGCTTCATGCGCTGGTTTCTCAATTCCAGCATTGTCGCCGTCACGGTGACGCTTTCCAACGTTTTCTTCGACAGCCTTGTCGGCTACACGCTGGCCAAGTTCGAATTCCGCGGCCGCTACCTGATCTTCCTCGCCATCCTGTCGACCCTGATGATACCGACCGAGATGCTGGTTATTCCGTGGTACCTGATGTCAAGCCAGCTCGGTTGGCTGGATAGCTATTGGGGCATCATGTTCCCGGGCATGATGACCGCTTTCGGGACTTTCCTGATGAAGCAGTTCTTCGACACCATCCCCAACGACTTTCTGGAAGCTGCGCGGATCGATGGTCTGAACGAGTTCCAGATCTGGTGGAAGGTGGCGATGCCGCTGGTTACGCCGGCGCTGTCTGCTCTTGCCATTTTCACCTTCCTTGGCAACTGGACGGCGTTCTTCTGGCCGCTGATCGTGACCACGAGCAAGGAACTCTACACACTTCCCGTCGGCCTCTCGAGCTTTGCCGTCGAACAGTCGATCCAGTGGGAGCTGATCATGACTGGTGCTGCCATCGCCACGCTGCCGACGCTCATCGTTTTCCTGGTGCTACAGCGCTACATCGTGCGCGGCGTGATGCTGGCCGGACTGAAAGGATAATCGCCATGACGTTGAATGATCCGCGTCTCTCGGACAAAAGTATCTTCCCCGATCCGGTCTACAAGGAAGCGGTGCTGCGACCTCTGTTTGACGGCGCCAAGTCGCATCATGTCGATGGCTTCCGCCGCATCGACCGCGCGCATCTGGTGATGCTTGTGGAAACGGGTATCGTCGAGCGTAATCAGGCCGCCAAGATCGGGGCAGCGCTCGAAGCCATTGACCGCGACATCGATCCGGCTTCGCTCGTCTATACGGGGGAAGTGGAGGACTTCTTCTTCCTGATCGAGAAGGAACTGAAACACCGGGTTGGAGCCGATATTGCAGGACGCCTCCACACGGCCCGCTCGCGCAATGATATCGATCATACGCTTTTCAAGCTTGGGTTGAAGACGCGCATCGATGCACTGATGGGCAAGGCGCGCCACCTGCTTGATACCCTGATCGATGCCGCCGAGCGCGAGAAGGCAACGCTGATCGTTGCCTATACCCATGGCCAGCCGGCCCAGCCGACGACCTTCGGTCATTACCTGTCTGCCGTCATCGAAGTTTTGATACGCGACATGAACCGCTTCGAGGAAGCGCGGCAGATCGTCGATCTCAGCCCCATGGGTGCCGCAGCGATCACCACCTCCGGATTTGCAATCGATCGCGCCCGCGTGGCGGAGCTTCTCGGTTTTTCCGCTCCCTTGCGCAATTCCTACAGCTGCATCGCCGCGGTCGACTATATCACCTCCACCTACAGTGCCATCGAATTGCTGTTCCTGCACCTTGGCCGGCTGATCCAGGATTTCCAGTTCTGGACCAGCTTTGAAGTGGGGCAGGTCTATGTCCCGAATGCGCTGGTGCAAATCTCGTCGATCATGCCGCAGAAGCGCAATCCGGTGCCCATCGAGCACATGCGGCTGCTGGCAAGCCAGACATTCGGCCGGGCGCGGACCGTGCTTGACGTCATGCACAACACCCCGTTCACCGACATGAATGACAGCGAGGGCGAAACCCAGTCGATGGGTTATGAGGCCTTTGTTTCCGCCGGGCGCGTTCTTGATCTCATGGCGTCCTTCGTGTCGGCGATCCGTATCGATTCCGAGCGTGTCGCCGGCAATATCCGCCGCTCCTGCATTACCATCACCGAACTTGCCGATTCACTCGTGCGTCGCGAAGGCCTATCGTTCCGGGAAGCACATGAAATCGCCGCCACGGTCGCCAAGGCAGTCGTTGCCAAACAAGGCGATCTGCCCACCGATGGCTTCGAGCCGTTTCTGGCGGCCTTCGAACATGCGACCGGGCGCAAGCCGTCGGTTGATCGCGATCAGTTCGCGGAAATCGTATCGCCGGACTATTTTGTCCGTGTCCGCAGCCGGTTCGGCGGTCCTGCCGCCGAACCCATGGCCGAGGCATTATCGTCCTATCGCGACAGGGCTTCGGCGTTCGCGAAATTGGCGGCCGATCACGCAGCCAGCGAGAGCCGGGCGGCCCATGAACTTGACCGTAATTTCAAAGCATTGGTAGGAGCTGCCTGATGGCGACAATTGAACTTCAGGGCCTGGTCAAGCGCTATGGCAAGACCGATGTGGTCCACGGCATCGACCTTGAGATCGCCGATGGCGAATTCGTTGTCTTCGTCGGTCCGTCCGGCTGCGGCAAATCAACGACGCTGCGGATGATTGCGGGCCTCGAGGATATTTCCGGAGGCACGCTGCGTATCGGTGGTGACGTGGTCAATGAGCGGGAACCCAAGCAGCGCAACATTGCCATGGTGTTCCAGAACTATGCCATCTATCCGCATCTGACCGTCCGGCAGAATATCGGCTTCGGTCTTTATACCTCGAAAATGTCGAGGGAAGACAAAGACAAGCGCATCGATGAGACTGCCAAAATGCTTGGGCTGACCGCCTTGCTCGAACGGCGTCCTTCGGCATTGTCCGGCGGCCAGCGCCAGCGCGTCGCCATCGGCCGTGCAATGGTGCGCAATCCCTCCGCCTTCCTGTTCGACGAGCCTTTGTCCAATCTTGACGCGCAATTGCGGGCGCAAATGCGCATCGAGGTCAAACGTCTGCATCAGCGGCTGGGCACGACCATCGTCTATGTCACCCACGATCAGGTGGAGGCCATGACCATGGCCGACCGGATCGTGGTGATGCGCGACGGCCACATCCTGCAGACCGGAACGCCGATGGAAATCTACGAAAACCCGCTGGATGTGTTTACCGCACGGTTCATCGGCAGCCCCTCAATGAACCTCATTCCAGGGCGCCGGACAGATACGGGCGTCGCTGTGGAAGCCGGTGGTGCCATGCTGATCGGTATTCGCCCGCATGATCTGGTGATCGGGGAGGCCGCGCCGGGTAATTTCAAACTGGAGGGCGTCGTGTCGGCGGTCGAGCCGCTTGGATCCGAAACGCTGGTGCATTTCGATGTCGCCGGACAATCGGTCATTGCAACAGCACCGGGCAAACTGATCCCGGCGACAGGAAGCATGGTCACTGCTTATGCCGCGCCTACGGCACTCTACCTCTTCGATGCAAAAACCGAGAAGTCGCTGGGCCGTTTATGAAATCCAATTCAGCCGAAATGAATGCCGTTCTGAGTATCGGCAGGATTTACTGTGACCTGATTTTTACCGGGCTTGAGACAATGCCGGTGCTCGGGCGTGAAGTCTTTGCCAGCAACATGGCCATCACCGGCGGCGGCGGCGCGTTCATCGTCGCGGCCTATCTGGCCCATACGGGCAGGACCACGGCGCTTCTTGCCCGGCTTGGTACGGACTCCCTGTCCGTGGGACTGCTGGATCAACTCGCGACAAGCGGCATTGATCTGCGCTTTCTTGAGCAGGCACCGGATGCAGGTCCCCAGGTCTCCGTTGCGATCAATCATAGTCATGAGCGGGCGTTCCTGTCACGCCGGGCCGGTTCGGCGCAGCCGGCGGCGTTGCTGCCGGCTCTCGCCTGGGAGAAGGCGACACATCTTCATATCGCTGAATATGCCACTCTCGCTGAGATCCCTGATCTGGTCCGGAATGCGAAGGCGCATGGCCTGACGGTTTCTCTCGATCCCAGCTGGGATGAAACCCTGATTTTCGATCCTGCCTTTATCGGAAACTGCATGGGTGTGGACATCTTCCTGCCGAATGAGGAAGAGGCGACGGCGATCACCGGCCTGTCCGACCCGGTTGAAAGCCTGCGCAAGCTCGCTGAAGACTTTCCGATCGTCGTCGTCAAATCCGGCGCGCGGGGCGCTCATCTGATGATGAATGGCCGTTATTTCTACAGCGTCGCTCCGAGCGTCGCGGTCGTTGACACGACCGGTGCCGGTGATGCATTCGATGCAGGATTCATCAATGCCTGGCTCGACAGGCTGGATCCGCAATCCTGCCTCAATGCCGGTGTTGCTCTGGGAAGTTTGGCTGTCCAGGCTGCCGGCGGCGCCACAGCACTCGGGCAGGCCATGGATGTGGCCGGCATCGCATCATAGTTGCGGGCTGTCCGAGCCCGCATTTCGGGAAATGCCTTGGCACATCATGTCTCAAGATAAATGGCCGCCTGGCTTTCGATTTTATCTAATCGGCTGTGTAAACAGTAGCCCGAATGGGGAGGGCGCTACTCAAAAGGGCTACTTGTCCTAACCGCCGCAGCATATTCCGCTTGGAGGCCATCCGGCCCTATAATCGCCTTCAAATATCCAATGGGGACAGACAAGCCGCCAACCGGCGGATTGTCTCTGTGAGCAATAACATTCGTCTTGCTCGTTCTGGCTTGAGGTCGATCGGCAATGGAACACGCCATATCGCTCAATATTGTTTTAAGCTTTGCTCAATCCGGGCTTTCACGCCATGTTTGTTGACGCCAGAGAACTTCCAGCGGGTTCGGTCCTGGATGCCGCGATATGCATCGTTGGCGGTGGCGTTGCAGGGATTACGCTTGCGCTCGAATTCCAGAAGCGGGGCATTGAAACGATCGTTCTCGAAGGCGGGGGATTGAACTTCAATGCCGCGTCGCAATCCCTTTACCAAGGCGAAAACCTTGGCATCCCTTACGACCTTCAAGCGAGCAGAACCCGGCAATTCGGCGGCAGTTCCAATTGCTGGGGCGGGTGGATACGACCGTTCATCGGCATTGATTTTGAGCCGCGGCACTGGGTTCCCAATAGCGGCTGGCCGTTTGATCTGACAGAGATGCAGCGGTTCTATGCCCGCGCAAGTAACCTGGTCCAGGTCAACAATCACGGTTTTGAACCGCAGTTCTGGCACAAACACCTCGTGGGTGACCGTTCCATACTGCTGGAGCTGAATGACGCCTCGCTTGAGACAATGGTGAGCAAGTTTAGCCCGCCGACACGTTTTGGCCGCGACTATGAAGTGTTTCTGCGCGCCGCCCAAACGACGAAAGTGCTGCTGAATGCCAATGCGACCGAGATCGCGACGCTTGAAGATCCATCAATCGTCACCGGCGTGCACGTGGCGACGTATGGGCAAAAGATGATGTTCGTGCGGGCGGAAAGAGTCATTCTGGCCGCGGGAGGTATCGAAAACGCGCGTCTTCTCCTGCTATCCAATCGGCGCGATCAGCGGGGGCTTGGTAATCAGCACGATGTGGTCGGCCGCTATTTCATGGAGCACCCGCGTATTCGCCGCGGTCAGATGATACCTGCGGTCAATGCCGCCGCGTTTCGCTTTTATGATGCCCGCTACACCTATCACAACCCCAAGCTAGCCGTGGATGGTACCAGCGCAAGCGCGCATCTCGGCTTGACGGAACAGGTGCAGCGGGATGAACAACTGGTGCAGTGCCGCACCTATTTCCGGGCATGCCGGGCGGGCGAGGACAGTACGCTGACCGAGCGGTTCCACGAGATATACAATGCCATCCGGTGGCGGCATTATCGCGACTTCAAACTGAGAACGTTTGCCACTGTTGCGCTTGGCAGCCCCAATCTGATGGCATCCTTGCTTTATCGGAAGCTGAGGCTTGCCGCGAAGTCCGATTATTTTCAGATCGAGAGTGTTATCGAGCCCGTTCCCAACAGGGAGAGCAGGGTCACACTGTCGGAGCAACGGGACAGGTTGGGCCTTAACCGGGCAGCGCTTGATTGGCGCGTCGGTGATCTGGAAAAACACACTCACTCACGGATGCTGGGATTGATAAAGGATGAGTTTGAAGCATCCGGCGTCGGACATGTCGATCTCGAACAGTCGGCTGAAGAGCCTGAGCTTTCGATCATCGGATGCAATCATCATATGGGAACCACCCGGATGCATACCGATCCGCATATGGGCGTCGTGGACCAGAACTGCACGGTGCATGGCATCCACAACCTGCACGTCGCCGGCAGTTCAGTGTTTCCGACATGTGGCAATGATATGCCGACACTGACAATTGTCGCGCTGGCGTTGCGCCTTGCCGATCATATCAAGGCTCTGCAAGGCGTCCACGAGAGTATCGCAGCTTTTGGGACGGGCGAGGAACGCGCTGCGGCCGTGTAAAGAGCTGATGGGTTCCGGCCAGGCAAGCGCATTCTGGGGTGCCGGGAACGCCTTGCAAATAACATCCAAAAATCATTGTTGAACGTTTCGAAGCAGGTGTTCCCGGAAGAAAACACCTGCTTATAACACTCAACCTGTTGCGTATGACCGCATTCTTGCGTGGCGCTACCCGCTTAGGCGGTGTCGTGCAGTTGGCCAGCGCCGGCGGTTTCCCGTGCTCGCAGGGCAAACCTGTCGCGGGCATGCTGAACCGGGTCACGCAAGCCCATGAAGCGGGGTATGCCGAGACGCAGAAGAGCCATCAGGTGCTCGCGCCCGCCTTCATAACCAACGATCGGTGCGAACGGCACCATGGGTGGGCAGAGGCCTGCAGGGTAGAGCCGCGTGTATTCAGCGAAGTTTGTAAAGCTTTCATGATTGCTGTCGCGGAGCAGGAAGGTTTCGGCCGGTGCACCCTCGGCGAAGACCACCTCATGGGTATCAAGCACAATGTGGAAATATTCGATGATCTGACGGTCAGCTGGAAGGGATGGTGCAATGGAGAGGCCGTTGACCAGGTCTTTTGCGCGGATGAGAACGCCATCGATATACAGCGCGTGATTAGGGGAGAGGTAGAGATCCGAGTGGGGTGTTCGTTGATCAAAAGCGTGGCGTGAAATACGGATTGGCATCACGCTGGCTGCCCAGGACGGGCTGTTCCTTTTGTAAACCTGACGCCCTATCCATCTTACGGTGGCAGCTTTGCCGTTCATGGTTTCAATGTTGTCGCCGATCCGAAGATCTTCAATGCAAACTTCACCTGTCGGGGTCTTGATGGATGTTCCCCGGAGAAAACAATTTTGATTGTTGCCACCCGGGTTATGGCTGGGCTCGCCGCTATGTCTCCACCATTTCCGTCCCATAGCCCGCGCGGGGAAGGAAGACATGGCCGTGGCCAAGCCGGTGATTGCCGCGACCTTGACGCTTGTGGAAACCACCACGCCGAGAAAGTGTCGTCGCGCATGGCTGAGTGGCCGGTGCCGCTCTGTAGTTGGTGACATAGTCCCCTCCGTGGTTACAGTGCAACTTTCAATCCAAATATTCCGATGACCATCCTATAGGAAGGCATGGCGAGAAACGCTTTGGATTTTGGCGGCTGTCCGATGCTGAAATTGGCCTACTGGGTGCTGAAAAAAACCAACCAGGAGCGAAAGCCGCATCCTTTTGGAGGAGGGATCATACATCTAAGATGTGCTGGCGCTTACATCTTCCAAGGATAGGCTTTTTGCCGCCCCGGTTGATCCCCTCAGTGCTGAGCCCGGAGTTTTTGCCACTGCGTCGTTTCGTTGAACAACCAGCCGGTAAGAGGCGCTCCTGACTTCTTGGCTTCGTCCGGGTATTTGCCTTCAAGCAGCACTTTCAACAAGGCTTGTGCATCCTGTCTTTTGACATTGCGAATGAAAGGTTTCAGCCGTTCGGCGGCGTGAGCGATATCGGAAGCCAGGACGTCGAATATACAAGCCCAGCTCCTGTCCTTGAAGAACACCGCATTGGCTTTGTCGCGGATCAGCGCATGCTCCTCGGGAGCGATCGCCGATGCAGCCAATGCGGCATCCAGGGTGGCATCTACAGTGACCATGGCTTCCGTGAAGGCGGTATAGCCAAACTCCGCCGGCGCGTGCACTTGTGCCACTGCAGCGTCGTCTTCCAATCCGCCGAAAGCGTAGCGCGCAAAAACATCCCCAATACCGATCATGCCGAATGGATGACATTCGGCAGCGCGCAGCGCGCCCATGCTCGCTGCGCCGAGGACCGTAACGCCGCGCGAAAGCGCATACAGTATTTCCTTGTGCCAGACCGCAGCAACGTCCTCAAATCGGCCGTCGATCAACCCGATCACGTTGTAACCTTCGTCCACCGCACGGGTGAGATCACCGCACTTCGCAGGGCCTCGACATGTCAATGAAAGATGGGGCAGCAACCGGTCTTCGTTTGAGCGCCGCGGCACAAACTCGGTTCCCGAAAGACTTGGGCCTGCAAACAGGATCTTCATTGCAGCAACATGGCGTTCAACGCCCTTCCACCAAAGCGATGTTTGCGTATGCCGGCCGGACTTTCCAGCTCATTGATCAGGACGCGGCAAACGGACATTCCGCACTCTTCGCCGCCGAGCGGAACAACAATCACACTGCCGATACCGCGTTTGCGCAAAGGGTCGAGATAAGTATCGAGACGAGCGCGCTGAGACGGCACCGGTTCATCAAACTGCCAATGAGCCCTTGGCTCTGCGTTTATATAAACACCAAGGTCCGGAGCGAGGCGCTGTGCATATTCCGAGGGGTCGAAATCATCCCGCGCGCCTGAAATATTGGTGATACGCGTCTGGGCCGCTTCGGTGATCGCCCGCATGGCAGCCACGCGCGGCGACAGGTGGCAACCATAACCCGCAGCAAGATCGAAATGCAGATAGGTGCCCTTCCGTGCGATGGGGTTGATGGTTGCCATGAATACCGGAAGGTCAATATCGGATCGAATATCGAAAAGACGCAGCAGAAAACCCGCCTGCTCAATCCTCTCTGCCAGCCAACTGATGCCGGCATCTGAGAACACGGCGGGGTCAACGCATTGGGCATGGACTGCGCCGTCACGCTTGAAACGCCATAATTCGGTAGCATCGCGTTCAACCCGCTCGCACAGACCGTGAATAACAGCTTCAAGCAGGCAGTTGCCCGAGGCAAGGCCATCAGTTGACTGGCAGTAGTGGCGAGACTTTCGCGCCGATGTAAAATCCAGAGATACGAGTTCTCTCGGAACGAAAACCTTGCTTTTTTTCAGAAGGTCATAGCCCTCGAGCCATTCATCAACCGCGTCGGACGCAGGTTCATCGGCGCCCTTCATAACCAGCATCCGGCCGTCAAAGACTGCTTTGCCGGCAAGCAGCAAATCCTGGCGGCTGGCACTGATCGACGCGAGCGGTATGTTTTCGGCTATGGCAATCTCAGCCGCTTCCATCACAGCGGAAGCGCGCGCATGAGCTGTTGTAATCCCCTTGCCCTGGCTTACCGCGAGGGTCTTGCTGTTCGGGCGAACCGCCATCCACACGGGGATTCCTATCCGGTCCAACCCTGTTGTCTCAGCCAGCCGGACAATACCCAAACGGGAAAAATACGGGCGCAATTTCTGCACCGTCAAATCTGCGTCCATCAATCTTGTCGAAGACTGGTGTTCCACATTGGCGGCGGAACAAAGATTCACTTCATCCGCCGCCAGTCTATCCAGAATTGAAGTCTCGGCCAATTGCTCCATTGTTACTCCAGCGAACCGATATCATCGTGACCATATCGATAAATGCGATGATCCTCTGGAATAGCGCAGCCTATTGCAAGGGGCTCGCGGACGATAGTCTTTCTGCGGGTCCGTTCCTATAACCTTCAGTAATCATTATGTTTTCTGATCGGTTACTTATAGTCTTTATGAAGTCATACCCGGCCAATCCAGAGCATTCAATCATGCTCCGATCAAGACTCTCAACGGTTTTTTCTTCCAGATTGACCAGCCAAAGCGTATCGGTCTCGGGCTCATCGATAATGTAAAACTTTGCCATGCGAGTAACCTTTCCATGAAGGAGAACCACATAGCAACCGTACGTTGATTCGTTTCTAGATCAATTCATTATTATTGATGAGGTTTCTTATCCAACGACATTTCTATTTTACTTAACTGTCGGGTCTGTAACTGACATTTTCACATCCGCGCCCGTTCGGCTATTTGTGGCAATCGCGATACTTATGCCCTTGATGAGCGTCAATCCGTTTTTCCGTGCTGTATTGATTGTTTCGATAACGGGTCCTGCGGCAATGCCGCTCAACTTCTCAACACGGTTTTCGGTCGTGTTAACAAGCCAAAGTTCATCAGTCCCGGCTTCCCCGATGATAAAATACTTTTCCATGCATGTTTTCCCCTGTTTGGATTGGACGTTTTGTCACTGGAATCCCGCTTCGCGTAAGGATTCTTCATACATCCTACGGTGGGCAGGCACTCTGAGGCTCATCGACTTTACCCATTCATCAATTCGGAACGACGGGTTATCTTGCAGAGCATAGTTTCTGTATTCTGCGGCTTGTTCGTGTTCACCCAATCTTGCGCAGCATGCAGCCATCAAACGGGCTGCCGCTCGCGGATTTTTCATCTTCTGAATGAACGCGATGGCCTCGGCATAGCGATCGAGATAGTGAAAGGTGCCTGCGCCGACCCAATAGTAATAATCCGGCGCCAGCGGGTTTAAAGCGATCGCATGCTGGATTTTGCTGAGAGCCAACTCAAGCTCGCCGGAATGGGTCAAGGCATCGGCATAATCGGCAAGAAGGTCGGCGTGTTGCGGGTTGAGCGCTTCGCTCTGATCAAAATATTCCAGGCTTTCGTCATACTTGCCAAGATACATATTGATGGTGCCAAGCTCACGCAAAGGCCGCTCGTCATCCGGGTCGTTTGGTGCGGCTTTCTTGGCGATCTGCTCACCCTCGAGCAGAATATCCTTTTCATTGCGCGCCAGCACAAGCCATTCGCGCTGCATCGTTCGCGCGACACCGCTCAGCGCCGGCACAAAGTCTGGCGCTGCGGTCAAGGCGTTCTTGAAAGCGTCCCGCGCCGTGCGGACTTTTGTAAGATCCAGGCTGTCGATCTCTCTCTTGCCGACAAGGTACCAGTAATAGGCATCGGGATTCTGAATCAGCCTGTTGTAGCGATCCAGCTCTTCTCTTTCGATGGTGGAAACGATGGATAGAACGATGCGCATGGACAGATGGCGATACTGCTGTTCGGGCAATGTATAATCAAATTTCTGCTTTTCCGCCCAGACGATCTCCCGCGTACGCGTGTTGATGAGTTTTACCGACAGGAAACAAAAGCCATCGCCGCGCATGAGCCTGCTGTCGAAAACAAAATCCACGCCCAATTGTTCGTGAAGGTCAGAAAAGCCATTGATGCTGGATTCCGTGACAACCCGGATGGACGTATAGGGCGCAACCACTGACAGTGTGCGCAACCGGCATAGTCCTATCGTGATATCGTCGACCAGAGAAGCGGCCAATTGCTCCATGGGGTCTGCAAGGCTTTGCGGCAGATACAATACAATGATTTTTGGCAGTATGGGTTGCTTCGATAATTCGAGCGCATTTGACGGTTGAAGAAAATACGACCGGTGATGGTCCACATCATTGAGAGACAAAGACCCCAGCAGCGGTGCATGGCTGACAACTTGCGGCAGGTTGAGAGATCGTTTCGAATGCAGATTCTGGTAAAGCTCGATTGTTTCGGTCTCTGGATCGATATCCAGGTCATCGCGTAATTTTTTAGCACATTCCCGGAAGGTTCTCTCGATCATTGTGATCATCCCAAGTTGGGATGCAGTTTGCATGAGCGTGCGATAGCCGATCTCCTGGTAGGGATCGATTTCGATCAGCTTGCGTGCACATTGCCGCCTTTCATCAATGTTGAAATGCGGCAGATCAAGACTGGACCGCAGAGTAAGGATCACGTCGTCACGAAGTTTAGCGCGCTTGATATCCAGCCATTCGTCGAAATCAGAGTTGTCTGGCTCATTCTGCGCCAGAAGATCGCCATGATAAAGTTCGGAGATCTTGAGGGCGGATTCTGGCCCCCCTTGTTCGGCGCAGTTGAAAAACTCGACAAGGTCTATTTCGAGAAGGCCTTGACTGACGGAGGCTAGATTGAGCCTGACATAGGCAGCATCGCTCTCAATCAGGGTGATGCCGAATTGTTCCTGAAATCTGCGAATGCGCGCGAGGCTTTGACGCAAGTTCATGCTGGCATGGGCCTGGTCGGTTTCCGACCAGAGTGTTTGTGCCAGCTTAGCGCGCGATACCGAGTGGCAGTTGCTCTCCAGGAGGATGTAGGTGACAATGCGCAGGAAGTTCGTAGGTGCGCGCGGGACCAAGTGCCCGCCGATACTAACCGTAGCCTCTCCTAAAACCGTCAACCGCATGATGGCTAAAGCCCCCGTATGTCACCCTTATTTATGATTAGAGTCGGTCCGGAAAGTTATTCAGTTTGAACAGAGCCTTCTCAGCATGAGGCGAATGGATGCCAATTTGAGGAAGGCGAGTGCGTTGCGTGACATGTTTTCGAAGTCCTTGGCCAGCCTGCGGCAA
>OIER01000215.1_pt1 | contig 53588 bp, 78 predicted proteins | sample 1581801 | NCBI WGS metagenome assembly OIER01 (sample SAMN03281006, study PRJEB24777) | human gut metagenome | isolation source: fecal sample PR165 from 1 month old male Malay infant, vaginally delivered... | reverse complement strand
GTATGACCCCCATTACTTCGCCCCCGCCCACAAAAAGGTCAAGCAATTGAGATTTGTGCTAACGATGCGAATAATAATTATGTTTCAATTTGTGTTGTTAGAATTACGATGATTAATAGCGCGGGGGATTTTCATGCGGTTTTCGCCTGAATGGCTGGAAGGGTACAAAAAGCGGCATGGCCGCAGATCGGGAACAAAGTCCCCCGGCGCGTCCGGTATCGACTTCATGGCCTCTATCAAAAAGGTGTCGGTCCATGCGGCCGCACTGGCGGCGATGGTCAAAGATCCCGACCGGCTAAAGGGCCGCTACGAGCATTACGATCAGGTGCGCGTGTTCGATTACATGGATCGCAAGCACCCGGAGTTGTACGACCTACTTCACGCCACGCCGAATGGCGGTTTTCGTGCCAAAAAGACCGGCAACGACATGACCGCAGAAGGTCAGAAGAAAGGCTACCCGGATATGAGTCTGGATCTGGCCGCAGGCGCGTATCACGGCATGCGGATTGAGTTAAAGCACGGTAAGCGTAAAGCCAGCAAAGAACAAAACATCTGGCTCCATCGCCTGCACGAACAGGGGTATTACTGCGTTCTGGCTTTTTCGCCAGAAGAAGCGATTGAGGCAATGTTGGCGTATTCCCGATTATCTCCGGGTGAGCTGATGCCATCGCATGAAAACGATGATTACTGGCGGGACGCCGATGCAGCGGCATGAATCGCGACCGGCACGATTGCCGGGAATTGAGAGTTTCTATTTGGTTAGTTGAAGGAATTGGGCAGAGATGGATATTAGCACTGCGTATGTAGCATTAGGCACCCACCAGGCATTTGCGGTTCGCCGCCCCGGTCGGCAGGATTTCGTTACTCTTGCCACACCCGAGGATGCCGAGGACTTGTGCCAGCGATATGGTCTGCCTGTAAGTAGTGAGCTGTTTGTGTACAACGACGGTCTGGGCGGGGAAGCTCCGCACGAACCGGGATACGAAGATCAGATGGCGACAGACTGGGAAGTTTTCTATGCGTGAGCATTACTACAATATTTCCTTTATGGACGAGGGCGGGCGCTGCCGAAGCGCCGTGATCACGACTGCGCATAAGCGCGTAACGGCAAGGGATGTTGCCGGGGCATATATGGCGCTCAATCTGAGTGAAAACGCTATCGTGATGGCTGTCAGTTACCTGGGCTATATGACCGCCGAAGAATACTCAGCAGGAGTATCACCGCCGCGCCGCTTCCGGCTGGTGGGCGTTGTCTGCTGCCTGCTGCCGTTTGTAGTGCTGGGGCTGGTGGTCTGGCTCACCCGCTGAGAAAACTGAAAGATAAGGGGCTAAGGCCCCTTTTTTGTGCGCAAAAGAATAGACCATTGGGGAATTACAGATTAATATTCCGCAAAGAATAGTAAATCTAACGAAACAAAAATAAGGGATGTTATTTATGAGCGCAATGCCCCAGCCAGAGCAAGCCACCCCCATCACTGACGAAGTTCTGGAAATGTCGTTCCAGGCCATCTACAACCAGCTGAACCTGACGCTGCGGCGCATCGGCGGCGACGATCTTGACCGTCGCGCGCTGGAAATGTGTGTCGGCACCGTCGAACAGCTGCACATTGATTTCGCCACCCGCCTGAACGAAAACGCCGACGCCTATAACGCGCTGTGTGACACGCTTGACGAACTCCAGACCCAGCTTAACGAATTGTCACCGCTACAGGGTGAAATTGCCCGTATCCGCCAGGACGCCGAGGACCGGATTGAAGCGGCGCAAAACGCGGCAGCAATGGAGCGGCTGGAGCTGGAAAACAAAGCCATCGGCTTCCAGAGCGACATTGATTCAATGGCAGATCAGATTGTCACGGCGGCGCTGGCGCATAAAGCCCTGGAGCTGACCCATAAAAACTACGTTCGCACCAACCCAACCAGCATGCATGATGAGCGGAAAAGGCTGGAAAAAGATGTCTCATCCCTGCGCGCCGAGCGTAAAGACCTGAATAAGCGCCTCCAGGCACTGCAAGGCAAGCTCAACGTGGCCGACAAGGAGATCGCCGAGCAGCGCCGGAAGACCGTTCGCGCCAATCAGGAGCGCGATCGTCTTGATGCACTGTATGAGCACCTGAAAAGACGTGTTGATCTCCACGATGGGCGCGAGAACGTGCGGCACTACACGTTTGTGACCCCGGAAGGCCACGAAGTCACCTTCTACCTCTACAACTACCATTTCGGCCTGATGACCGCGCGTAATGTGTTTGGCGATCAGGTTATCGAGCTGGCTGATTTCCATTACCAGATCCGTACTGCGGCCATGTACGCCGTGGACGTGGTGCCGAGCGTCTGGGGGCGTCCGATTTACAATGCAAATGACATGATCGAGCTGGCGCGCAACAGCGAGCTGGACGAAGAGCTGAGCCGTCGCATTCAGGCGCGCATGCTGCTGGACTTCCCGAAAATCCACCAGCGCATTCAGGACGCGAACAATGCCCCGATTGACGAGCTGCCGCTGACGGCCAAAACGCTGGGTGTACTGAAAAAGGCAGGCTGTGAGTCGGTGCTGGACATCGCCGCCGTGCTGCCGAAAGACCGCCTGAGCATTACCGGCGTGGGTGAGAAGATGGCGGCGGAAATTGAGCCTGCAATCAACAGCTGGTGTATCCGCTGGTCGAAGGAAAACGGCGACGTAGAGCCGCACCTGAGCAACGTTCTGGCGTCATCAAAATCACGACAAGCGCACTGGTGAACAATAAAATAAAAACTCCTTAGAATTAATTGCATATTATGGCGCAGTTAGGTACATTTTCTGACGCCAAGCAACAACTTCCTTAATTTGCTGTGTAGTCCGGGTTAGCGCTTTGTTAACCCGCTTTTTTTCCGGTTTTCGCTGGTCGTACTGCCAAACTTATTCCCGCTTGTATTTGTTTTCGCGGTAGTACGACCAGCAAAAACCGGATGTGAGAATGACCCTCTGCGGGCGGTAAGTTATGGCAACGAAAGTTCTATCAGCGTTAAATCAGCACCGGGGCCAGCGTCCATAACCGCTAAGTGGCCCCACCGGGAGGCACCCGGCTTATATCCGGTTTTTGATTGTTTTTTTGTTGGGGGCGTGGCCTGCGCATCATGAGGCTTACCCACGTTTGTAGCAGGCGTTGATTTTGCTTTTTCCTTTCGCCGCCCGGGTTCCTTTCTCGGGTTTGCACAAACGAGCATGGGAAATGATGAAGTCGCCCGGGAGGGTATTGTTCAGCTAACCACTGTGGCGAAACGGTTTGGAAGTCCGGGAGAGACGGACGTGTTATGCCGCTGTCACTGGCATAACGCTAAAGACACGGATCAGGATATGTTGCCAGCACCTGAGTTGCACCCGCTACCGGCAAGGTTGTTAGGCCGGGGAGCCGTCGTAACGGGCCACGCGGCGCAAGGTTTGCCAAGCCGTGTCTTTTGCGTTGTGAAGTGCCGATGTAAGGCACCAGAGATTCGATGCACCCGATTCTTTAACCTCTAAAGGAGACGAGGATAATGTTCTGGTTGGGTGCATCGTCTTAGTTCGTAACGGGTCGCCCTCTGTCAGCATGAAGAGTGTGTTATGGAGAAGGTGAACGACAAGTAGCCCTCCCTGTCACGGCAGTGAACGCGGTTGACGACGTAATCCCGCGCATAGAACGCCCCGTGAGGCTTAAACCCCGTCCGCCTCGCCCTCGTAAGGGGCCCGAATTCGAGACTGCAATTGTGTGTTTGTTATGTGCTCCATCCTTCTCCGGGAATCGCTCTTGCGCATAGCTGACACACAATTATGGTTTACCGTCCGGCAGCTGGTGGGCGGCACCCTAAATGATTACGTCATTACGATGGCTTAACCATTTGTGGTGAATGCAGCTCAGCGCATGCGGGGAATTGGCCTTATTTTTTGCCGTAGTATCACCTCTTTGCTTTAGGAACCCGTTCACGGTGGAAGGCCAGCCAATGAACACCGGGAGGCACCCGGCACCACAAAACCTTTTCCCGCGCGATCGCGCAACCAAGCAGGGCTCACCCATGACGATATTTGATTTTATGGATAGAAATCCCTGGTGGACGCTGATTTTCCTTCTGGTGATCAGTGAAGGCCTGGTAGCAACCGTCAAGCAGCTGCGAAAGCCCAAAAAGAAACGATAGGACAATGCGAATGAAAAAGGGATTGCTGTTTCTGGCTGTAATGGCCCTCGCCGCCTGTGACGTTAACGACGCTGATGTAGCAAGTCGCAACGTGAGTAAAGCTGCTGATAACTTCGAAGCTCAACGCCGGTTTGTTTTCTACAACGGGATCACTGGAGAGTTCATGCTGGAAATCACCGGCCTTTGCTCGAAGGACAATACCAGCACGGCCAACACCCTGGGCGTTATCTGTAAAACGGGTCCGGCAACCTTCAAAAAACACATGCTCGGCCTGTCAGACAACGTTACGTGGTTTATGGAAGATCTGAGTGGCACCAATGCCAGCGTGAACCAATACCGCGTGACCTTTAAACCATCGGTGATTATCCCGGATATCGAGATCCGATAACGTTTTAAGCATGGGTGGCGGAGAAGGCCGAACGCAGTCAGTTAACTCCTGTTTAGTCAGGTCATCGCAGGTTCGAATCCTGCCCCATGCACCAGTTAGGCCCCTTAACTCAGCGGTGAGAGTAAGCCCCTCATAAGGGCGGAGTCGCCGGTTCGAATCCGGCAGGGGCCACCATAGATTTAACAGTCACACAAAGATGTGGCGACCGCGACTCCGTAATGTTCGGGCCCATTGTGGCCCCTTTTTTTTACCCATAGGACCCATAACAGATCATGCAGCCAAAATATAAAGACATGCCGCTGTACGTCGGCACCTTATACGCCAACGCCACCCTGATGACGCGCGCAGCTTATAACGAATACCGTGGATGGAAACTGCCCGCGAACGAGCAGGGTGATGACATGGGCTATCTGGTGATTGATCAGCATGGCCCGTCCAACACGCCGGATGATATCGGCTATGCCAGCTGGTTGCCGAAAGATGTCTTCGAACGTACCCATCTGCTGGTAGGTGACGTATCTGATCTCCCTCCATCCCACCAGCTCCTTAAAGCTGAACGGACACAGTTAATGGACCGAATCCAGAAGCTGGTGGCTGATATCGGAACAGATCACTTCCTTTCTCTCGATGCCTTCGAACAGAGCCGCCTGAATAGCCAGCTGGACTACATGCAGAGCTATCGGCGTGAGCTGGACGAGCGCCTTATTGCGCTGGCGGAAGCCGAGAAAGAAAAAGCCCCATCGGCATAACCACACACTGAGACGTGCTCAAGCGAGCTGCACCGCAGGCGGGAGGAAAGACCGGTATACAGTCGGCTGGGCTGCACCTGGGCAGTCAATACCAAAACTGAGCGGACCGGAAATAAGCAGGGGTAGCGCCCTGGTGTCTCACCCATTAACGCAGAATAAAGCCCTGAGAAATGACGATGGCCACGCATGGCGCCAGAGATATTATTTTGTCGTTTCTTGGCCTTCTTAGTGATTTGCTCTGATTCGCCCCGTAAAGGATTGTAGATATGCTCGACAAAGTGAAAGTGACCGGCAAGGACTGGATCGTTACCGCGAAAGAAACCTTTGGTGTGGACCTGACGCCGGTACAGCTGGACATCATGGAGGCCATTCAGCGCACCGGCAGCAGAGTATCCGCCATTGAAACGGATGAAATGGGTCGGAGCCGTCTGTATGCGCTTATCTGCGCCACGGCGGTACTCTTTCAGCCTGAGTTAAAGATCATCTTTGTGAGCACTGATAAGCACCGCCTGAATAACACAATCGGCGAACTGCATTCCGTATTTTCTAGTGCGCTCAGTCCGCTGGGGTTTCACCACTCTGTTAAGCCGCTGATGATACCGGCTCTCATAAGGCAAGTGCGGGATAAGGTGAGCTTTCGTTATGCCCGGGCAGGCAACGAGGAAGCGTTAGCAGGCGACTTTTACCATCACTCGCTCTACATCGTGGACAATGCCGCACTGATTTCTGACGTGGCATTTCGGGTGCTGACGGCGGGCATGACCGAAGAAGATAACCGCATGCTGCTGGTGTCCGAAGCGTACTGCAACGAGGGTTATTTCTACGAGACGCACCACGCCTACAAAGACGCTTTCCATGCCGTTCGCAGCAATTCCGAAGAGTCGCCGCTGGTGAGCGAACACTGGCTGAACGCTGTTGAGAAACAATACACCGATGATGAATACCGCCGTCGGATACTGGGCGAATTCCCGCAAAACGTATAAGGCAAAAGCCCAACAAAGAGGCCCGGAGAAATCCAGGCCTTTTTTTTAATTGTGCGTCGTACAACGTGTCGCTGATCGCATTTACAACACGACGTTAAGGGTAGGTAAAAAAAACATCAACGGAAATGTGGATCTAAATAAAGTTTTCCTTAGAATTGCTATTATATTCAGAGGAGGGCGAACATGCAGTTACGGATCACCAGCGTTGAAGTCGCCAGCATCATGTTGCGGGAGCGACGTTACATGACCATTTCCGAGATAATGAGTGCTCTGGATGAGGCTTATCCGCATATGAGCGCTGATCACACTGCCGTAACTAATGTGGTCCGCACCTTCTTTAAATCCCCGTTCGCTGTCTGCCTGTCCATGCCTAACGCCTATCCCCGCCAGTACATGCTAACGTCCGTGAAAGGTTACAAGTTTAAGATCCGTGGCGGTCGGCAGATTTGCTATGACGATTTGCCGTTTAATGGCGGCACCCGGGAAGAGAAAGAAAAGGAGTATGAAAAAAGCCAGGCACTTTCGCGCATGGCTTTTGAGATTATGAATGATTCAGCCCGTCGCAGGGCGCTACTTTTTCCGTAACGTATTACGCAGCTTCAATGCACCGGGGTTGCTGGTGGTGATCGGCTCTTCGACGCGCGTAGTCATCATGTCATCGTCGGTGTGTGTCGTGGCCGTGCTGGCGCTCTTTGCTGCTGGTGGATCTACCGGTCCGGGGTCGGTCCTGTATTCAGGCTTAAACTCTGCTTTTGCAGCTGGTGGCGCTGGTTGTGGAGCAACCGGGCTGACCGAGACATCACCTGTCAGGGCATTAGCCAGCGCCATAAAGCGGGCGCGACGTTCAGCCTCAGACATTGCCATAAAGTCCTGGCGGGCCAAAAGGTCAACCAGCCCACCAAGCCCCATTACTTCCAGTGCGTACCCATTGCGCAGGCAATCATACATCAGACGACGTTTCGAAATGTTCGTATGCAGGCTGTTATATTGCTCCTGCAAAGCGGCGGTGATGGGGCTGTATTCTTCCAGCCCGGTCAGCTTGATAGTCTGGTTTCCCATCGTGTTTACCCGTTCAGCTCTGCGATAATGTCATCACGGCTTGCCATTAAGGCCATGTATACGCCGCGTACAATGCTCATTTCTGGATTATCAGGAGTGATCACCACGTCATGCCAGTCAGCGGTGTGATCGTCCAGTCCGTGAATTTTCCCGGCGATATAGTTTGCGCCGCCGCCCACCAGCAGGATGGCGTCAATGTCGCGCAGGTTGCGGTGCATCTTGCGAATGTCTAACCGAATAGTTTCGCTCAGCTCTGCGGCCGCACGGTTAATCAGTGTAGTCACATCAATGCGCTTGTCGCGCGCAGCTTCCAGTCTTGAACCGATATAACCCTGGCGAATGATCGGGTCGATGCTTTCAATGCTAAGGTTTTTCGCATCAAGGCGGCTGGAGCTGGTGGTTTCAAAGTCCTGCAACAGCTCATGCATACGGTTAATCATAACGTGTACGCCGTTCTCCGTGGTGCGACGGCTGACCACCTGCAATTCGCTGTCCACTACGGCCAGATCGCATGTAAACCGGCCAAGGTCGGCGACGAGCATGGTCTGAGCCTCTGTCAGCGTCGGGTCGTCGGCCTGAGCGGATACTACGGCTGGGATCGCTTCCGGGAATACTTCGACATGCACAATACGCGGCGCTGCAATAGCGTCATTATAGTTGCGCACTGGCGTCATCAGGCTCTTCACCTTCGCGTCAATACGAGCGTGGTCAATCACACCTTTGTCTGCATAGAACTGATTAACCGGCAGCGTTTCGGCCAGCACCACGTCACAGTCGGTCAGACCAGCGCGAGTCAGCGCGTCAATGACCAGTACGCGATGCGCTGCTGATACCTGATAGTCAGGGTCGCATGTATCCACCAGGTCCGTTCCCTGTTTCACCACGGCGTAATTACGGCCTTCGGTGATCCATGATGAGCTTGTTTCGCTGGCGATGGTTTGCTGGTTGCCCTGGCGCACCAGCGCGGGCGTTACCTGCGTAAACATCTTGCCGTCTCGCTCAAAGGTCAGCGCCACGTTGCCGGAGCCAGCATCCACTGCTACAAAAACAAGGTTTTTCTTAGTCACTTTATAATTCCTTATTGGACAATTTCAGAGTTTAAATCGCCCTGTAAGTGTAACGTTCGTAAATAAAAAGTCCAGTGCTAAAGGACTTTTTACCGCACTGCTTTTGGTGATCACCCCGCATTGATCACTTTAAATGATCACTTTTTTGATCACCGGAGTGATCACCGCAAAAAACAGACCGCATACCATCGGTTAATGATGTGGCTGATGGCGTAACTGATGGCAAAAGTAGACTGGGAAGAACACCGCAAAACCTTTGAATTACTTAGGGAAGAACGCGGAATCACTTATAAGGAATATGCCGATCACTATGGATTTAACCCCAATACGGTGAGGCGTCAATTCAGCCAAAAAGCAGGTGAAAACCAGGAGAAAAAGGCCAGCAAGAAAAGTGATCACTCAGACGAGATGATCATAAGCCGGAAAGGCCGTAAAGCCGCGCACAGCAAGGCTATGGCGGAGGTTGCAGAGCCGCGTGACGGCACGACAGGCAAAAAGCCGGAATCAACAAATGTAAAAGGCAAACACGCCAAAAAGATCATTTTGCCCGCCGTGGTTCACACCCCCAAGGCCAGGGGGAAGGGTAAGCCTTTTGAGGAAGACAACGAGGCAAAGCTGGTGCCTAACCGTCGGGGTCGTCCCCGGCAGGTAGACTATTCATCGGCTGATAATCTGGCGGCAGAGGGACTGGAGATCAGCACCGCGCGAACCCTCTATGACACGCTGGCGCATATGGAATTGCTAAAGCGCACAACTCAGCGCGCCGTCGGCGTCTTTGAGAAAGAGATCGCCGAGCTGGAGCGCCCGAAATCCAGAAGGCGGGATGAGGACGACGAGGGCCCAGGCGGTCCACATCCGGTCCTGAAACTTACCAAACTGCTGATTGAAGTTGGCTACCTGATGAACGATCACGTTTCCCGGGTGGAGGCCATTACCAGCAACCGGGATAAGAACCGGCGCGAGAATGAAAAGCACGCCATGAAGGTGAGTGAGGGTGAGGTTATCGCTCAGGCATTCGTGCTGCGTGAAGAAAACGGCTGGGATATTTTCGAGACGGCAGAGTACATCGAGAAGCACGGCGTAAAGCTGCCCGCGTCTATCGCCCTGCGTCTGGAGAAAGAGATCCGCGATGCGGAGCCAGAAGTGGAGAAAAACGGAGAGGTGGACGACGACCAGCTGGAAGAAGAGGCCCGCCGTTATCGTGCGCAGCAGGCCAGGCGGGAAGTCATCATTCAGGACAAGCGCGACGCCGTGGCGCGCATTGTGGATGAGCGGGGTTATGGTGACACCACTCAGGACGGTTCGCGCCGTGAAGGAGAGTTTGAGGACGATCACGAAGGGCTGGATATTGACTATGAGGCCACGGCAGACATTTACGATGAACATGCCGAGGTTGCAATAGAACCGCCGGAGGATGACGAGTAATGGCATCCGGCAAGAAGAAGATTAAGTGCGTTACCACGGACCCGCGCTGGCGCGACATGGTTATCCGCTACCGGTACGACTGGGGGCTGGCCGTGGTCGAGCTGTTTGGCATGGAGCCGAGCTGGCAGCAGGACGAGATCCTGGAGTCCGTACAGCAGATTGGCAGCAGGACAACGGTCACATCCGGCCACGGCACCGGCAAGTCATCGCTGACGGCCATGATGCTGATGATCTACATCATCCTTTACCCGGATGCGCGTGTCGTAATTGTCGCTAACAAAATTTCGCAGGTGAAATCGGGCGTTTTCAAGTACGTAAAACAGTTCTGGAGCAACGCCATAAAGCGTCATCCGTGGCTGCAAAATCACTTTGTGCTGACGGATACGATGTTTTATGAGCGCAGCCGTAAAGGCATCTGGGAAGTGCTCTGTAAGGGCTATCGCCTGGGTAACGAGGAATCACTCGCAGGGGAACACGCCAAACATCTTCTGCTGATCCTTGATGAGGCATCCGGTATCAGTGACAAGGCGATCGGTATCATGACCGGCGCACTGACAGAATCCGATAACCGCATGCTGATGCTGAGCCAGCCAACCCGGCCAAGCGGCTATTTCTACGACTCACATCATGGGATGGCGAAAAGCCCGGATAACCCTAATGGCATCTGGAACAGCATTGTACTGAACTCAGAAGAATCGCCGTTCGTTACCCTGGACTTCATCATCATGAAGCTGGCCGAGTACGGCGGGCGCGACAGCATTGAGTACATGGTGAAGGTGCTGGGGCAGTTCCCCAGTGAGATTAACGGCTTCCTGCTGGGGCGTGATGCTTGCGAGCGCGCGCAGCGGCGCAAGGTGTATCTGGAGAAGGGCTGGGGCTGGGTAGCGACAGCAGACGTAGGGAACGGGCGTGATAAGTCGATTCTCAATATCTGCCGGGTGAGCGGGTATCGAGAGAAGCGCCGCGTTGTGCCGTTCAGCGTCAAAGAAATGCCAGGCAACATGCACCCTACGGCCTTCGGTGACTACATCGCCAACGAGTGTATGTCCGGCCAGTTCCCTAACATCACGATCGCCGTGGATGGTGATGGGGTGGGCTCGGCCACTGCGGACCAGCTGGAGCGGCGGGGGGTTAACGTGACCCCCCTACGCCGGGGCAGCACCCAACGGCTGGTTTTCCGGCACGATAAAGAGGGTTTTTTCAGTCAGCGCGCGTGGGCGAACTTTGCGGCGCGTGATGCCATCCTGTCCGGGCGTATGCGTCTGGATAACTCAAAGAAAACGGTTGAGGAAGCCTCCAAGATCCCCTGGCAGCTGATGGAAGACGGGCGCGTGGCGATGATGAAAAAGGAGTACATGCGCCAGAAGCTGAATATCAAATCCCCCGACCGCTGGGACACATATTGTTTCCAAATGATTGCTGACTACCGGGCGGCAGACGATGAAACCGGGCAGGAAATGGGCGAGAAACGCGCTGATGCGCTGGCTGAGCTGGAGCAATTCGACGATCTGATAGATTAAGGGCGGGGGCTAACAGCCCCCGACTTATGTTAATCGCGTTGCACCAGTTCTTTGAATTTCTTCCCTCGTCGAGGCTTTGAATCGCCATACTTTCCCCGCAGCTCGGTTATCTTGAGCACGGTCAGATCGTCAGACGATATTTTCCTTTCTAACAATTCAAGATCCTTCTCGTTCAGGTGCAACATATTCTGCCGGTCCTGCTCTATTTTCAGGGCAACAGCGGTCGCGTTGCCTTCTGCCTGAGCGCGCACCATTCGGCTGGTGGCCCGGCGTTCAAAGTTATATCGCCGAGTATGTATTGCTTGCTCAACTACGGCGCGTTGCTGTGATTTTTTATCGGCAATATTTATATCTTCTACATCGTATAATTTACTTCCAGGGAATAACGAGCACTGGACCGGGCTTATATAATCATATTTACCTGCATATTCTAATACCGGCTTATCCTGAATAATTATATTATCTTTCGTCCAGCCCGGATGATAAACAAAGGCACCGTGCGCACCATAGCGTACTTTCTGTGACTCTGTTTCGCCCTTAAATGTTATCTCGGCTATTGTGTCCTCGTATCCCTCTGTCCTACAGCGGAATATGCGGCCTTCCGGCATAGCTTCGAACCAGTCGGACTCCTTCTTGAGTGCATTAATACTGGCGGCACTGAAAGGTATTTTCTTTAATTTTACTCTCTGTTTTTCATATCGCTGCAATATATCTTCGCGCGTCATGTTTGTAGTGGTAGTCGCATTAAATACGGTTAATGAAAAACGAACGGGCTCAATAACCATTAATGGTACTGGTGAATAAAGTGCTGCGGCTATGGCAATGCTTTTTCTTTTCCGACGCTCGTCGGCAAACTCTGCAAATTGCTTCCATTTAATATGCAGCTCTAATGCTTGATGAAACACCGTTCCGCTATTTGAAAAAGCGACAGGGCGGATCAGCTCATCGCGTGAGTTTCGGCTGTGATGTACAGCAAGGGAGCTTACCAGTTCCAGCCAGCTGGCTTTTACTTTCAGAAACTCCTTGTAATGCTGCTCGAAGATAGCGTCGTCAAAAACTGGCATCGTAGACTCCTTAATTGGCGGTGTATGGCAACCCACTTAACCCTTAGAATTCTAGGTAAGAAACGAGGGTTGTCTGCATCGCTCTTGTATTTGTTTCGCCTGGCAAAGTGATCAGTGATCACAGGGTCGGTCCGGGCGTAAACGTATGGTACACGCTTTTGAAGGATAGCTATATATTCAAAAGCCTTTAGAAACTCCTGTCACGTAAACGCACTCATGTTTAGGACAATTCATGTAAAAAGGTTACTATAGATAATAGGCATTATCTATAGCTATACGGTATGATTGCCCACGAAGTGATCATTTTTACGCTACGTGAAAACTTTCGCCCTGTAGCACTGCGGAAAGCTCAGATTTCACGTAGCGCGCCATTTCTTAGAATTAGGGTGATTTATGGACGAGATAACACTGTTTGATGGTGACGGCGCAGAGTTGCCCGCCCTGACCGGGTTGACGGCGGCAGAGGTGGAAAAAAACCTTCGCGCCTTTATGGCTGACCGCGAGGCGTACTCAGATAACACGTTTAAGAAGTTGATGGTTGTGATCCGGTCGTGGTCCACCTGGTGCGCGCAAAACGGTATTCCTCCGCTGCCGGTGCTGCCGGGTGATGCCCGGTCATACTTTTTAGAGCTGTATGAATCCGGTTCGGCCTCAAGCTCTATCGACAACCATTACGCCATGCTCAATATGCTGCTGCGCATATCCGGCCTGCCGGACTTGAAAAACAGCAATGAGGTAAAGCTGGCATTGAAGAAAATCCGTCGCCTGTCGGTGATGGACGGCGAAAAAACCGGCCAGGCGGTGCCGTTCCGCTACACGGACTTGCAGATCGCCTGCCATATACTTAGCCAGTCGGATCGGCCAGCGGACCTGCGCAACCGGGCGTTCCTGATGGTGGCCTACAATACGCTGCTGCGCGTCCAGGAGATCGCCCGTATAAAGGTGCGTGATATGAGCGTCAATGATGGCCGTGTTGTGCTGGACCTGACCCACACCAAAACCCAGATGACGGCAGCGGGCGTGGTTAAGCACCTGAGCCAGCCCACCAGCCGGGTACTGCTGGAATGGTTGCAGGTATCCGGGCTGAATGAGCACCCTGAGTCGGTGATCTTCTCTTCCGTTCGCCGTAATGGCAAAGCGACGGTGACGGAAAAGCCCATGACGACACCTGCGCTGGAAAAAATCTTCCAGGATATCTGGCGCATGATGGGTAAAGACGATGAGCCGGCCAACAAGGGCCGCTACAAAACGTGGTCCGGGCATAGCGCCCGCGTCGGCGCGGCGCAGGATATGGCCGATCGTGACGTGAGCATGACGCAGATTATGCATGAAGGCACCTGGTCCAAGCCGGAAACCGTGATGCGCTACCTGCGCAAGCTGAAAAACCGAAACAGCGCAATGTCTGACATTATGGAAAAGTAATGATAACCATAATTCTAAGGCTTTTTTATTTGAAACCGCAGTAACGATAGGTCAGAATCGACCGAACCAGGGAGGCGCTATGTCCGGTTCGGTTCTGACTCACCAGCGATTTATCGTTGAAGGCCACAAAATCACCTTTGCTGCCGGTATTAAAGGCGGCAAGGCGATCGTTGCTTTCAGTATCAGCACCCCGTCTGACGTTGTTCCCCTCCTTACACTCGAAAAGGAATACCCCAGCCAGCAGGCCGCGTGTCTGTATGTCGATCAGGTATCCGAAACCGCCGCACAAAAGCTACTGGATTACTACCGCCGCGAGCATATGGCCGTGGTTACGCTGGTGGACGCCGCATTCAGTGGCCCTGCCCGCCCGGATTACGGCCAGCGGCATAAACAGAGGTAATACCGTGTCACTGACCAGCAACATGAGCCGACTCTTTATCGCCGTCGCCAGCGCCCACGACGTTCAAAACCCTATCGGCACCTATTCCAACGGCTCTTACGTCGATTCATCGCGTGGCGTCTACTTCGGGCCGGACATCTTTCAGCATGCCAGGACCGTGGCGCAGCTGGTTAAGCGCGGCGTGATTGAGTACAGCCGGGATGCTGAGTACGGCGAAGTTATCCGCTTTGACGATCGGCGGGATGTGCTGGCCGAGTTCGCCCGGGGCGTGATTGATGCCGAAGACGGCATAAGCGAAGAGGACGGGCTGAGTGACGCCTCCATGCCGCTGGCTTACCAGAGCGGGCTGAAATTCGCGCGTATGCGCATGAAGCATGGCGGGATGGCGTTTCGTCTGGATCAGGGCCGGGTGTGTCACGGCATGATATGCGTCGATACGGGCGAGCGATGGACTCAGGACTGATAAAGAATAAGGGGGCAGCATATGCCACCCCCCTACTCAGTGCGATTGGCTCTCTGAAAAGCCACTGACAGGATAACAAATTGAAGAACATCTTCCCACACCTACAGATCTACGCGGCCCTGAATCCCCAGGAGACGGCGCAAATTGTTGATCTCTTTATGGCGTATCCCAAGCGAGGGTTTACCCGCCGCATGCTTACTCCCCTGCTGCCTGGCATAAGCACCCATTGTATCCGCAAGGCGCTGGAGGAGCTGCTGGAGAACGAGATCCTGACCCTCTGCGGCCATTACTACCGGCTGCGCATCAAACCGGCCACTATCGCGCAGATGGTGCCGGTGAGACTGAGCAAGGTGGAGATCCAGATTATGCACCAGCTCAACAAGCGCCAGCAGATAACGGCCAGTGATGTGGACGTGGAGCGCAGCGTGTTTTTAACGGCAGCACGGCGTCTGATGGCGCGCGGTCTGCTTGAAACGTTCGAAAGCAAGCCAAAATTGGCGGTCCGCCGCTACTACAAATTCAAACGCCAGGAGGCGACGATCCATGACTAACCTGAATGTAACCCTGCTCCATGAAAAAGCCCGCCTGCCGGATATGGTCGGCCCTGCCGTTGCGCTGCGTGTGCTCGATGCGCGGTTTGATTCCATGCTTACACCGGGTGAAAAGCCCGTCCAGGCGTACTGGATTCATACCGGTCTGGCCTTTGACGTGCCGGACGGCCATGTACTGAAAATTTACCCGGCCCCAGAGCTGGCACAGCGCCACCTTGCTCGCCTGGCGGAATGTGTAGCGGTGGTACTGCCAGGTGATGACAGTGAAGTTGCGCTGCGCCTGGTGGTGGATCGTGGCGGCAAGGCATTTGAGCCAGTGCCGGAAATGGTCGTCGCATACGGCCTGCTGGAGGCGGTGATCACTCCGGTGTTGATGGGCGTGGATCAGGGTTCCCCGGAAGGCCATAAAACCGTCGTACAAACCGTTGTGCAGGCGTCGGAAGAAGTTGTGCCGGCGTCGGAAAATCTCGCGCCCGCGAAAGACACTTCACGCGCCAAAAAGGGCAAGTGATGCTGTATCAAATCTGCGAAGGCATGAGCGTATCCACCAGCCCGGATAACCGGCTGGAGCAACCGGACATTGACCGGGCGCTGCTGGGGCTGAGCGGCTTCAAACCGACACTGGTAAGTGACCGCATGGCATGGGCGCGCGGTGTAGTGCGCTACTGGTTGCCGGATGAAGGCGACAGCGACGCGGATATTGAGGCGCTGTCAACCGATCTGAATGCACGCCCGCTTTCCCCGGCACTGGACATGGAGTTTGCCCAGATGCTGCTGCGCATCACGCCGATGGTGATCACGCCGGTAGTGACGCTCAAGGGTGAGCTGGTGGGTGAATGGCACGTTGAGAACAATCCCGTACCTGCGACCGGCGACGTGATGACGAACGGCCACCAGCTGCACAGCTACCGTCACGCGAGCCTGCCGGTTGCCATCGCCATGGTATTCCTGCAAACACAGGGGATCGGCCAGCAGGCGTGGATCTACATCGGTGAACGGGAAGCCGACGAGCCGGAGCTGCACTACGTTATGCCAACGGACGATGTGACGGAGAAACTTAATGGGGTGGAAACGTTCATCCGGGCGGAAAAGCTCGATCGGTTCGCGGCTACTGGCGTCCCGTCGGATGTACTGGCTGATGAGTTTGAAAAGGCCAGGCTAAAGCGGGTTATCGCCACGGCCACAGCCTGAAACAGGCCCCGATAAGGGGCCTTTTTTTTGGTTAACCTGCGGCCTCTTCTCGCAGAATTTCCAGCATGGACTGACCGGGATCGCCTGCGGTCGTGGTTGTTGGCGGCTCGCACATTTCCACCTGAATTTTATGCTTCGGGCGGCTGTCAGCATCGACCCACTGGTGCGCCAGCGCAGGCACAGCGGCTTCGGACAAAATATGCAGTTCGTAGTTAGTGCGCGATCCACCAGCGGGTGCGTACTCAGAGAAGGCGATAACCGGCGTCTGCTGGGTTTGTTTGACCTGGTAATCATCCATTTTGGTGCCGTTCAGCGTGACGGCGGGAATGTCCTTGTATGCGATCACTTTAAACTTGCCGCAGGTGTAGAGCGTTGCGGTATGGCTGGTGGCGTGTGCGGCCAGAGGGGAGCAAAGGAGGGCCAGAGCGGCCAAAACCTTTTTATGTCTCATTGGGTGTCCTTACAGGTTATCAGGGTTACAAAGCTACCTGAGCGCCCCCAATGAGATCAATAATCTGCGTTAATATCTTGCATAGCGGAGAAGATAACCGCCGCGATGAGTGCAATCCCGGCCACGACAGCACCTATAAGCCACCACATTAGCGATCACCCCGGATGAACCGCCAGGCGCGGTATGCTGCGCGCAGCGGCCACGTTAACACAATGACGGTGATAAATACGGCCCCGGCAGACGCCAAAAGAAGTGCGGCCACCAGCGTAATCAATAGCTGGGCTGCTGGTGAAAGGCGGCGGGCCTTATCCATGATGGCATTGTAATCATCTGCATACTTTCCCAGCCTGCTTTGTAGGCCGATCGCCTCGACAATCAGCATAGCCACGCCAAGTGCGATATAGAGCTGCCAGAAAATCTCTTTCACGTAATCCCCTTCTGCTTAACTGAGGGGATATATTAATCACTTAAATTCTAACGGTGAATAATATTTAACTGTTTTAACCCAGAAATAATAAAACCCCGACAGTGCGGGGTTTGTTTATGGCCGCAGGCGATGCAATCAGGCCCAGAATGGATCTCGCAACCAGGCAGCAATTACTTTCCGGTGCGGTTCGTCCAGCACCATAGCCGCCTCAATCAGGCTGAAATCGCGGTTCTTGTGAAACCAGATAGCCATGAAAAAGTTAGCCATGACCTTCTCGCCGTGACTCATGCCATTTAAATCCGCGCTCGTCATGCGGCATTCACGCGCTTCCCTGTCCCAAAAGCAGGCGATCGCCGGATACAGCGTCACCAGCTCGAAAAACCGTGTTTGACTCTCACTTTCCATTGTTATGCTCCTTGTCAGTTAAAATTCGCGGCTATACGAATAACGCCGGAGAGATACCGAAACGCGCCGACAGCTTACGGACGTGATCCAGCGTCAGCGACCGCTTGCCGCTCAGAATGAGGCTCACCATAGATTTCTTGCCGATCTCGTTCTCAAAGTCAGAGAGGGTCAGTTTGTGCTGGTCAATCAGCACTCGCAGCATTGCCACGCCGCCGTCCATTGCCTCCAGATCTTCATGAAGCGCGATGATTCCCGGCAGCGTGCTTTCGTATGCCGTAATACGGGCGCACAGGATATCCATCAGCGGGCTATTTTCATCGTGATCGAGTAAATACTCCACCAGCTCCAGCGCGTCGTGATAATCGCGCTCAGAGACGTTATTCCCTACCAGGGGGATGACCTTCGCCAGCTCGGTGGCGGCGTGAATTGCTTCGTGATTAATCATTCTTTGTTCTCCCGGTAAAACTTCACCAGCTTGTCATATTCAGCGTGGGTGACGATGTGCTTTACAAATATCCGACCGTTCACAAAATTAATGTGAAACATGAATCTGAGGTTATTTCCGCCAACATCCAGCACGTACCACTTATCCCTGTACTTCATCCTGTCCAGGCTTGGAAACGCTTTACGCATTTCTTCTGGTGATCGGAAGCGTGCTTTTTTGAGTATGTAAAGTGTGCTTTTCAGTGCCAGCGCATCATTCGGGTTACGCGCTGCGGCCTCAGCAAAAGCATTTTCCGTGATTATGTGCATTTCTTCCTCTGGCAGTTTGCTAACTGCAAACAATATAAAGCATCACACAGGGGTTTGCAATCTGCAAACAAAAAACCCAGCTCAGTGGCTGGGTACGTTATTCTTTTACGCTGGCCGGGATTACCTTTGGGTTAAGGCATTCAGGGCGTCGTGTGCTTCACACATCAGCTGAGAATAGGCCGTCTTACGCTCGTGGAGCGCCTGCAACATATCATTCGACTGGCCGATGATGGATTCCAGCAGCGCCTCTTTCGTGTCGTAAAAATCATACTTTTCATGAGAATAAAAGAGACTATCACTGCTGGCGTTGATCCTGACGAGGTAGCCGTCAGAAGTATCTTCAAGAACCTCATAGCGATTCAAGTAGTCATAGAGGTCAAATACGGCACCATCACCGCGAAGCGGATTTTTGCGTGTAACCCAGATATAACGTAGGTCCGGCGCTGGCTTAACAGGCTGCATTATCTGTCCTCCAGCATTTCACGTTTAAAGCCCAGCGCATCGCAGATGGTACGAGCGCGAGAGGCTGGCGGGCCAGTAGTTCATCACGTTTGCTCATTTACGCCCCATGATTTCCAGTGCCTCACCGTGATTGCCCTTTGCCGCTGCTATCCCTGCCAGTTTTTCGGCCTGCGTTAAGCGGTATAGCGCGCCCGGTTCAATGTCGTGGCGGCGCATACGGATATCGCAACGGCGAACTTCCGTTGGGTGCTCCCACGTCACCACGTCGGCCACTGGCTCAGCATTTAGCGTAGCAAGTGCAATTTCGGCCAGCACCAGATCCATTTGCGCCAGTTCGCTATCTGGAAACATTCCAACCAGTTCTTTTCGTTTTTGCGCGCGGGCTATCAACTGCTCTTTGGTGAACGCTGTCATGGCTTCATGATCTCCGCTTCAATAGTGCGGTTGAATTGCTGCCATTTGCTCAGCTCGTCTTCCAGCGCCTGCACCTTGTCGAGCACAATACGCTCCAGGTGGATTAGCGCCTCATCACGGGTGTTAAACCCCATACACTCACGGCGTGAGAACTCCACTACGCCCTCGGGACGTGCCAAGCTCGCCACAACGTAGTGCGTCGGAGTTTCTTCCACCAGCTCGCGTTCAGAGATAAACTTACTCACTTCCTCCTCTGGGCCGCAGAGCTTGAACGGGTCAACTTCCACCAGAAATACTTTTTTCACGATTGATCCTCCACCATAGCGCCGACTTCTTTGATGTCGTACAGATCAAAATCGCCATTGTTCTCGATGCCCAGATCACAACAGGCCGCTTTCACTTCGCAACCTGTCACCTGGTCGCCCAGAATGCCGCGCCCGGCGCACCAGCCAGCGATAAGCGCGATTTGATTATCAGATAAACGGGTCATTCACTTTCCTCATCGTCACCAATAGCATCAGCGATAGCCCGCTCCACCAGCACGCGGTAAGCATATTGAGCACGGACAGCCTCTGGGGTGCGCCATTTTTCAACGTCCGGCATCTTGATGGCGGACATATCAACCATGAAACGGCGGTCAATCGGTGCTGCCTGCTCCAGCACCTCAACGGGTACGCCACCAGTCAGCACGTTTTCAGCCCAATCCCTGTCAAAACCCGGCATAACCGGGAACATCGCGGCGATTTCAGCCGGGATCGCGTCGATGTAATCCAGCGCGGCGCGGGCGACTTCCGCTACCTCGTTATTTGTTTTTGTCATGCTGATTACTTCCGTTTAGAAAATTCGTCGTAAGCAAAATTGAATGCCTCGTTTTGCGACTGGAAACTCTTGTCGCTGTAATTCTGCCACCTGCCATTCCTGGCTAACTTGATCCACCAGCGCTCCTGATCGTGATAAATCAGCCGGGCCTCAATCAGCTCAGCGGTCATGGGCGGGTATAACTCACCTTCATCCAGCTGGATAAAAGCGATACCGCCAGAAATCAGCTTTTGCATGGTTCACCCTCGGGGTGGTTACTTCTCTACTTTCACGCCTGCGGTGATCACCTGGTCTGCTGCTTTATCATTCCGGGTTTCCTGCTCATCGGCATATTTTTCAAGTGCGCTATCAACCCACTCAGAGAGTTTTAAGCCTCGCTCATTTGCCAGGCGGATATAGCGAACCTTCTTTTCGGGGGTTGTGCGCGAGTGAATAACAGCTTCGCGGCGCACTTCTTTGGCGGCGTTCTGGTTGCGGCGCAGCCCCTGATAAAGATCGTCAGGGGCAACTTTAGGTTTCTTCAATCTTCACTCCTTTTTATGGGGTTGCTGTAAAGGGGATTTCGCGTAACCGGCCACGGATCGGCAGGCATCGGCGGCTTTATGACGGTGCTCGACCTCCGCGTTAGCTTTCTTCTCCAGGAGGTGAAGAGAGGCACACGTCTCGTTTTTGCCAATAATCAAGCATTGCGCCACCAGTGCCCACAGGTCAGCCGTCAGCACGTTACGGCCACTATGGAACGGGTTAGCGGCGGGGGTGAAGTAGTCAGGGTTACGCAGGCTGTTAACGGTGCTGCCTTCGGTCAGCAGGTCTGTACGGACGTTGTAGGCAACGCGGGCAATGATGGTCACATCGTTAAAAGTCATCGCGGACAGGGCTTCGTCTACCGCTTCCGCTTTGTTCTGCTCGATACGGGCTGCGACTTCACCTTTCAGGCGTTTGTATTCGGCCTTAAACGCCGTGGCATCTTCGATAGCGATCCACCAGCCGCAGGAATAACCCTTATCGTAGTTCTGGCGGGAGTCGCAGCAGCTCGCAAACCTGGTTTCACCCAGCAGGCCGTCCATTGCTTCCAGTTCGGCAGCGGTAGCGTTTTCAATCAGGAAATGATGCTTGTTGCCGCGCAGCAGGTGTTTTGCAGCAACTTTGCCGCTGAAAGTGTTTTCACGGTCAGAACGGTCGAGTTCAGAGGTGGACTGGCGGGTTAATTTCATTTGGTGTTCTCCGGTGTCGGTAAGCGCCGATTCGCTGGCGAAAGCTATCGCCTGAGACAGAATATACATGGGCGCTATTTTCTATGCAAACCGTTTTGTATCACAAAACAAATTAAGCCATAAAAAGCCCGCGTGGTGCGGGCTGGTGGCCTTACTTTTTGGCTCTGCGTAGCAGTTTGTAGCTGCGGTCGCAGATCGTACATTTTGCCGACATAGACCCGCTGCGGGCCTGTTTCAGGGTGGTGCGCTCCAGCTTGCAATGCGGGCAGCGTTCCTCCGCGCAGCGCTCAGCCATACGGTCATTAATTTCCGTCGTCATTTCCGGCGTGTTCTTACGGCGCGGCTTCGGCGGGATATGGCCCAGCGCCTTTGCAATCCTCCGGTACTCCCGGCGAATCCATGCGCCTCCCGGCTCGCGATCAAGCCCGTCCCCGATCATGTCGCCCAGCCTCACCAGCTGGCTCAGGAGGCTCTGATCAGTTTCTTTGTCGAGCGTGCTCATAGACGTTTTTTCTTCTCAAACTGGAATTGCTCGGCTTCCAGCGCCTCATCCCGATCGCGCTCCTGGCAAAGGCGTTCATATTCCTCTTTCACCTCGGCAGGCCACTCGGTCATATGCGGGCCATATTGCTCAGGGATGGCGTTAAGGCGCAGCCTGCGCTCCATGCGCGGGTTTTTGAGGGCATCGGACGGGCCCAGGACGGAATACAGCGCGTCGAGGCTCCCTGCCCCTTTTATGCTGGCAATCAGCTCTGCGGCAGACTTAGCCATTGTTGATCACCGCCATTCGCTGTTTAACGTCGTGCATAAACCGGGCGAGCAATTTCGCCTCCTGGGCGCTCGGGCCTTTGCCGTAAATGATTTCGTGCAAGCGCGAGATCGTAAACGGCTCGGCATCATCCATATCAATATCCGGTTCTACTTTCGACGAATTGACTTGGGGAATTACGGGTAGCGTTTCCCACTCCTCCCACATGCCGTTTTTATGCCAGCGCGCATATTTAACTCCATCAGGCGCGGTATAGATTTGAGGCGCATCCCCGGCCATAATTTCTGGGGTCATAGGGTCGATATAGGAGCAAGCATGGACCGCCGCCGCGATCGTCACGCTGGTGGGGCTGACTGGAACCAGGACGCTACTCAATGTTTCGCTGATTTGCTCGCGCAGCTGCTGGCACCCAGCATATTTCACGGCGGTATCACGCAGACTGTTTACCAGCTCGCGGTAAACATGCGGAGGTAGCGTGTAAAGCTGGTTATTGTCCATTGGCTGCATACTCCGCTAATAACTCTTTCCACTTCTCCACCAGCTCCAGACGCGTTGCTGACTCCATCCCTGAGTGAAACGATGTGCCATAGCGCAGACAGCTGTAGGGGCATCGGATTTCCGCTGATCCCATATTCATTCCCCGGCTGCGTACTCTCATTTCAGGTGTGCAACCGCACTTCGGGCATTTCAGGTTGCTTAAATCAATTTTCCCCGTCACCGGCAGTCTCCTTTTGCTGCGATAATGGCATCACGGCAGGCGCTAACTACCGTCCATCCGTCATGGGTACACATGCTGATATAAGCGCCCGTTTCCCCTTGGCGTACATCCCAGCACTTGGATCTTGCCCATGCTTCAAAGACCTCTCGCAGATCAATCGCAGGCTGCGAGAGCTGTGGCTCGGCGTACAGCTTCAACAATCCTGAGCGCTCCTCTTCCGTTGGCATCCTTAAAAAATGAATCGTGCCATAGGGTAATCGACCATTTTCAGAGGTCATCGAATTAAGCGTTGCTATGGGTTCCTGCGCCACTGCTGGCTGCGGTAACTGTGGTACTTCGTAGAGCGCCCGACATTCGTAATCTGAATCCAGTTTCGACATTTCCAGGTAATATTCGTAGCGATATTTCTCGCAGTTTTGCCAGTCAGAAAATGCATCACCATTTCTGAAACGATATTGATATTGGGCGGGTTCCTGCACCGCCGTTGGCAGTTTGGTCATCGTTATTCTTCCTCTGTCACTAAGTAGATTTTATTCCGATGAATAGCCTTTCTCGCTTTCCCGGCCTCGATCAGTTCCCCCACCAGCTTTTGCAATTTCTCGGCTTCTTCTGGCTGTTTCTCCATAAGTTTGCTTATCGCGTCTTGCAGGCATTTAGCGCGGTAATCCAGTGCATTCAGGATGTCGATTGAAGGCAGCTTTAATGGCTGAACGGCTTCTACGTTCTCTTTGGCTATTTCTGTTTCAGTCACTCTGTAACCCTTATCGCTTGAAGTTGCACAAAACCATTAAGCCGACGACTGCACAAATCACCCCGGCAATACCGCCAATAATCATCAGCGCCCAGACAAGGATCGTTCCAATAGTCGCTATCACGTCACTCCTCCTTCCCTGCGGGGTCTGGCATATCCATTTCCCGGCTGGCCGCGTACTCGGCATCGGTCATCTGGTAAGCGGCGCAAACCGTATTGGCCGCATCAATGACGGCCTGCATACGACTGTCGGCGGGCAATCCACGGTGCTGGCGGCTTAACTCTTTCATGATGGCGCTGCACAGCTCGATCTGGTTGGGCTTGAATGTGTTCTTCATGGATTGACGCCCTCCTTTTGCGCCACGGCCAGCATGGCTTTTAATGCCCTGCGCATGACGTTAAACGGCACATCTGCCGCTTTACATGCCTCCACCAGCACGCTGACAGGCGGACGCCCTACAGCGACGATCACGCCATCAGGCATGCCGTTATAGTCAGGCGTCAGGGCAACCATTTCGTACCAGGCTGCGCGCATATCATCATGTTTTACACCTGCGGCAGATGCCCCGGCGTTGGTCATGCCGATCGTTGGGTGTGCCGGCGCTGCCATCCACCCGCGAGGAAGATTTATCGTCAGTTCTGAATAGTTCATGGTCGCCATCCTTCGCAGCCGTAGTCACGGCATCCGTCAAAATCGTAAGGGTTTAATTGCCAGCTAGTTTTTCCGCAGCAAGGGCAGTTCCAGCGGGTTTTCCCGCTCCGGGCCTTCTGCCTGCGCCTCATCTTCTTCAACCAGTCAGGCACCCGCAGGCCCGCGCCCTGAATCATCGTGTGCCGGTTGATGTGCTGGATGCTGAACGTGAGCCGCTTTTTCTCGTCCACCAGCGCAAACGGCAACCAGACCAGATTGGTTTCGCTGCTGGCTGGCGCGCTGAATATCCGGGCCTTACTAAAATCATCGGTCGGCAGCAGGTCAGACAGCCAGTACACGTCGTTACCGTTCCAGTCGCCCTTCACATAAGCGACGTATGCGGTGCATTCTGGCTCTATGACGCTTTCGTAAGGGATATGCTGGTGGTCAACGTGATAAACCGTCAGGCTATCAACCGCGTCAGCAGAAATTGGTTGTTCGATTTCACGGCCCAACTCCCAGCCACGTTGCGCCTCGGCCAGCGTATAGACATGCGCCTCGCTGACGTTGGTGCTATAACCGCTGCCGTTATGGCGGTGGAACGAGGCATTGCTGCCTACGGTTTCACGCGTACACATCATGTAGAAGCGATCGCTCATTGCCCGGCCTCCACGGCGTACTTCGCAAAATCCTCATCGCCGGTTTCGCGGTGAGCCAGGTTGCCGACGCTGTTCGTGACAAATTGCCCTTTGGGCAGGAAAGTACGTGGGAACCGGTTATGCCACTGCCCGAACTCGGTTGGCGTACCGTCTTTGTATTTCACCGGCCCACAGACAGAGCACAGCAGCATGCCCTTGCGTTCCGGCGCGTAGTTCCAGTCGAAAAAGTCCGCAAACACACCCTTAAAGCCCTGCGAGGACAGCGCGGTATTCTCACAGCATCCGCAGTTTTCACACTGAAAGAGACTCACTGGCTGGACTCCTTGCTGATGCTGTTAAAGCCCAGGTAAACGGACATAGACCGGTCCACCAGCTTCGTGTTGTGGTATTTGCCAATACCCCAGACGATCGCATGCAGAATCCAGAGGAAGTGGACGCTGTACGTTTTGTAGTTGATGTCGCTGCACAGTTCCCACGTATCAACGCACTGAGGCCAGTACGCCTCATAAACGGCGTGATACGCTAATTCAGCACTTTGGTGGTTCTCGCGGCAAAGGTCGCGGACAATCTCGCGGATCTTCGCTTTGTCGCTGTCCGGCTCGTCGCTTTCGTCGTCCCAGTCAACGTCCGCCACCTCCTCTTCGTCCTCTTCAAAGTACGTGCTGAGCTGTTCTTTCAGGCTCACGCAGAACTCATCGTGATCGTATTCCTGCGCCAGGAAGTCATGCGCTGAACGGCCCGCGCCCGCTTCCAGCTTTTCAGACCAGTAACCCGCGTTGACGCCCTTCTCAAAGGCTCCACCGAAGAAATTGAACATGTCCCGGGTGCGGCTGAACGTCCATGTACCCATGTCGCCGGTAACGGCCAGATATCCGGGCCAGGTAACGATGTCGAAGTAGTAACAGGAGGTGCCGGGTTGCGCGAAACGCAGGTGACGGTAAACGCCGTTATCCTGTAATACGGTCATGCGGTGCTCGCATACGTCAGAGATAAAGCGCGTAACCAGATCGTTTTTGCGACGTGTTTTCATTGGGCTGACTCCTTTGAGCTGGTGGCATCAATGTGCTTAAATTCAACTACCCAAACCCACGGATCGGCATCCCAGCTTTCCTCTCCGTAGATGCTGCGCCAGATATCGCCGAACCCGACACGATAAACAGCCTCTGGAGGCGTTATTTGGTGTGTGGCTGGGGTTACGCCCTCAGCCTGAGCATCGGCCTCGCTGATGCTGTTCAGGCGCTCAACGCGCACGTCGGTAATCTCCAGCAGAATACGGCTAGCCCAGCGCGGCATATGGATAGATGGACGCCACGCACCTTCAAACTTTTGATTTTCGGTGTGTGGCTTCCAGTAGGCATCATCAGGTATCGACCACAGACCGTAGTCACCAGGTAGTCGCTCGCAGCTGGCGCGGTAGATTCGCGCCGCTAACTTTTCATCGCCTTTACACAGGTTGTCGTTCCAGTCCACGCAGCATCCATCTTCATTACCCAGAAGCGCCCACGTCTCGCGCACCCAGAGACGGTCCCCTGGCTGACCGAACGGACACAGCGTCGGGGCAAGCCTGCAAGAAACGGATGAAATTTCGCCATTGCGCCCGCGAACTACCGGGTTAAGCATGCCGCGCTCATGCGACAGCTTAATCACGCGGCGCGTCTGGGTTTTGCGCCCGTCAAGAATGGCCCGCACCATTTCATCGTTGAAAAATACTGGATAATCTTTGCTCACTTAAGAGCCTCCTTGCGGCGCTGGGCAGCGATATCGTCAAGAACGCCATCTGCGAAAGATCGGTCAAAATCCCCCTCTGGAGCATCAGGCATGAATTCCGTCGCATTCAGAGTCATCCGGGCAATATCTGCGGCGTTTTCTGCCGTGTCTTTAATGAAACCCGCATCCCACGCCGCCAACATTCGGTTAGCTACGAAGTGGGCACCCTCAGCCCGCACCTGATTACGCCAGGCATCAGCGGCAGGCATTGGCTGTTTAAGCGCGCGACAAACATCGTCGGTGCTGCTGGGATCGGCTTCGCCGCAGCGTGAACAAAAGTGAGTGCTCTTGCTATGCTGCTTAATCTCTCCACGCAGGTAATCAATACCCGCCATAAGCGCCGCGCACTTGGCCTCAAGCGCGGCGATCGTGCCTACATGCTCGGCATTGCGCTCAGCCAACTGGTTCATGGTTAAACCTTCATCGACTGTTTTCATGCTGCGCCACCAGCAGTAGCGAGGCGGTCAGCTAGGTCAGAAAGCGGCGTTAACTGGATTTGCGGCATCAGCGCGGCCAGCAGCCCCGTATTGCGCTTGTTAACGTGGTTAGTGTCGAGAGCATTAATCAGGTCACTGACGTTGATCTGCGTCAGCGGGCGCGTCATGCGGTATCCGCCACCCGGGCCGCGCAGACTCTCCACCAGCCCGGCGCGGCGAAGAGGACTCATAACTTGCTCAATGGCCGAGTTGCATCTGCCGGTTTTGATCGTCAGCTCAGATACCGGCGTGATGTCGGTTGAATTCAGCGCGCAAAGAATTTCAAAAGCGGCTTCATGGCGGGAGGCAATAATCATGGTTGTTCCTTTGGGGTTAACTGTTACAGCAAAGACACGTAGCTGTTTTTGAAGGTAGAAAGCGCCGGGGCGGTGATGTGCTCACTCTCCGGGCTGTAAGCTGGTGGTCTGAAATCGGCAACCTGGAGGCAGGTAATGCCCATGCCGCGTATCGCGCGCACCACGTTGTCGTTGTCGTCGAACGCACAGAAGATGTGATCCGGGCCAATGGCCTTAATCCAGTCGATTTTGACGGCGGCAGGTTCGCGGTACTCATCTGGGCCGCGCATGATCAGGCGGTCATACGGGATGTTATGTCGCGCAAGCCACGCCACGGTTTCCGCGCGGGCCACTTCACCCCGACTGGTCAGAATGAAAATGCGGTAACGCTCGCTCAGCGTCATCAGCAGGCGGATCACTGGGGTGATAGGCGCGTCGTTACCGCAGGCGAGGCTGTGCCGGTCCCAGCTCGATGCAACATGCGCGATGCTGGCAGGCGGGATCAGATGGCTACGGTGCCGGGTGTCCGCCAGCGTGTCGCACAGGTCAAAAATGATGATGTCGGGCAAGGCCATTCGCTCTCTCACTCTCTCTGTAAATCCTCATATTTTTGAATGATAATACAGATAGTAAATCTAAGGAAAATAATATTTATCATTTTTGTTTTATTGCATTGGATAAACACAAAGTGCTTTCTGCATTCATTAAAGTGATCAAGAATCTAAGGGATTAATCTTTATGGATGCCATGAAATGGAAACGAAGAATGAGCGATACGAGAAGCAGCGCCGCGCAGCAGAACGAGACAGGGAACGTAAAAGGGCCAGGCTGGCTGACCCAACTTACCAGAAGGCTCAGCAGGAAAAACGCCAGGCATCAGCAGAACGGCAGCGCCAGCGACAACGAGAACGCCAGCAGGAAAAGCGCCAGCAAGCCGCAGTAGCACCAAAAGCCGTGCCGGTTGCCATGGTGCGCAAGAAGTCCACGCGCGGGCTGAAAGGCCGTACCCCCACCGCCGCAGAAAAACGGGCAATGACCGCCCTCGCCCGCTTGTCATGTGTCGCCTGCGCGCTTCACGGCGAAGATCAGCCCCTTATTAGTCTCCATCACATCGACGGGCGCGAGAAGCCCGGCGCGCACTTCATGGTGATCCCTCTCTGCCGATGGCACCACCAGCATGCCGCCCCGAAAGAGATCCGCGCGATTTATCCGTGGCTGGTTCCGGTCCACTCGGACGGCAGCTGCGGCGGCAAGACGGCATTTACCGCCCTGAATGCGAGCGAAGAGGATTTGCTGGCGATCGCCTATGAGCGGGCTGGCATTGTGCGGGAGGCGGCGTAATGGCCCGTAACGCGCTGGAGCGCGACAGCAACCCCCACGGCCACTGTTACTACTTTGACACGCTATCCCGGACGCATATCTGCAATGTGTGTGGCACCTGCGAGCGGCGTAACGGCGTTTTCTGGTGGGCGGGCAAGTGGTCACGCCAGGAGCCGCCATGCGGGCATGACAGCCCGCCACAACGAATCTGGCATGACAACGCGAACCCCGACCCGGACCCCGATAAAATTTAAAAAAAGTTATTGACCGGCAAAAACACAAAGTACAAACCGTTTATTGTTCCCGCAGCCATTGGTTCCCACGAGGGTACTTTTGACAATTTACTTCCTGCTAAGCGCGGACGGGACACCAATAGCCAGCAAGGGGCCGCATTAGCGGCCTTTTTGCTTTTCTGAGGGAGAGAACATGAACCAGAAGATCGCCGTTATCACGCTGACAACCGATAAACCGATGTACATCACGGCGATGTTGTCCGGCGACAACCTGATTATGTCCGCGCCTAAGTCGCTGCCGGGGAGCCTTGAAGGCCAGCGGCAGAAGCTCACCCCGGCAATTGCCAAGCTGCGCAAAAGCGGTTTTAAAGTGCTGGTGGATGAGACAAGCGGCGCGATTTCTGCCGCAACCGGCGCGAGCCATGTGTCCCTGAAATCACGCTTCAACGATGGGCGCGCTGCCGTGGTCGTCGGCATCGAGCGTTACAACGAAATGCGCCTGCAAAAGACCATTTCCCTGCCGAGTAAAAACGCTGGCGCATACGATATCCCGGCGAGCATTGTCGATATTGAATTCAACGCCAAAGGTGAAGAGGTCTATCGCATCAACTGGCCTGACATTCGCCCTGAGCATATCCTGACGATCCTTTGCTGTTATGCGACGGTGTATCACCCGGTTGCCTCTGCTGACTACATCAACGCGATGACCGGCGCAGCCGAAGAAAAGCCGCGTGACGGGCTGTTACAGACGTTTTCTAAGCTCGTCAGCCACCAGCACGTCACCAGCGCCACCGCCGTCCCTGCCACGCTGGCAGGCACCCGCATCAGTGATGACGAGGTGGTGCTGTGAGTTATAACCGTCTGGATGACCGCACCATTGACGATCCGGTATTGCTGGCGCTGTTCCACCAGGAAGTGATTGCCCGCGCCACCAGCTACAACGCCGATAACATCCAGTACACCATCAAGCCAGATGAGGCCCAGCGCTCCGATCTTGCCGCGTTTCGTGCCTACGAAAACGCCGAGCTGCGCTGGGTGTTCCGTCTGCTGGTGGGCCATGAAGCTGAAACAGAAACCATGCCGGTCGGCACCACGCTGACCCTGCCTGCTATCACCTGGTTACGCGATCGCATGCGTGATTATGCCGGTGCGCCGGAGTTATTCAGTGGCTGAGTTCCCACGCGCCAGTAACGGGCGCTATCAGACCGAAGGGCTTTCTTCGAAAGAGTTTGAGCGCCTTTTCTCGCAGATTGAGAGAGACAAGCGCAGCAAGCGCCGCCAGGCACGGCGGACGCTGACCCCGCTCACCCTCAAAAACAAAAACGCTGACGACATCATTGCGCTGGGGAAGAAGAAAAAAGACGGCACGTTTTTCACTGCCGATGACCTGCAACAGTTCGCCAAAAACCGCAAGTTTTTACGCCAGCAGCTCAATTCCGGCGTGGCGGGCATAACGTATGCGCAGCTGGTGGCCGCAAGCCTCGATATTGATATCAAGCGCGCTAACAACAAGGTGGATGACGGCAGCGGCATTAAGCGGGCCACGCCTTCGACCCTGAAACACAATGAGATCACCATCAGCGTGGAAGCCTCAGAGCGTAGCGAGGATCAGCACCACCGCGTGAAGGTCCGTTTTGAGGAGTGGGATCAGCTCATTGACGATCTGAGCGATGAAAAAAACGCCACGCGGGTGGCAAAGCGCCTGTGTGCTGGCCGTGTGTCGTTCGACTGTGATTGTGGCCGTCACCAATACTGGTATCGCTACATCGCCACTGCCGGGAATTTTGCCCTGGCCCCACCGAAAGAGTACGCCTACCCCAAAATCAAGAACCCGAATCTGTCCGGGCTGGCCTGCAAGCATGTGATCCACGCGATGACGCGCCTTCAATCGTCCAGCTGGCAGATGAGTATCGGCAAAGCGATGCTCAAAGCCGCTTCCCGGGTGGCATTTGGCGACGACAGACGACGGACAACCCAGCACTTCACCGATGAAGATCGCAAACAGTTTGGCCGTAACCGTAACGCCCAGACGAACAAGGCAGCAGCCACCGCCGAGTATGAGCGTTACCAGAAGCGCCAGCTGGCATTAGGCAAGCAGATTGGCCGTGATACCAAAAAGCTGGAGCAGCTGAGCAAGCAGCTGGTGAAGGCCAGGAAGCAAAGCGCCACGCAGCGCGCCCGCTCCGCCGAGAAAGAGGCGAAGCTCAAGCAGGAAAAAGAGAAGAACAAGCTGTTACAGCAGCAACTGGCGGACCAGTTCAAGGTCCAGAAACAAGCGTTCACCGATGCGCTGATAGCAACGGGAATAAGCCGCAAAGAGGCTGATAAACGCTTCATGGATTACGTGAAAAACAAAGGCACCACATCATGACCGGACCCTATGACCACTGGTTAGACGACGAGGATCAGCCCGTCATTATCGCTCCGCAGCCAAGCCTTCCCGAGCAGCCCGCCGTCACCGAGCTGGACGCCGCATTCACGCCCGCGCCGGTCGAAGATACAAATGACGTACCGCACCAGAACGACGACGAACCGGACGCGGCCAGCCTGCCGTCTGCGCTGGCCGATCGCGCCCAGGACACCAGCCTGAAACCCCGCTTTAAGGGGCATGCACCGCTGAATAACACCGTCCGCAAGGACTGGATCAGGGTGATTCAACTGGACCCGGACAACTTCGACGCCCTGCTGTTCCGCCCGGACCCCGAGGACGTGGGCGAGGTGGACGAGGAAACCGGGCTGGAGGGCCAGTCGTTTACCGAAATCAACAACAACCAGCGCGACCTGCGCTATCAGGACCCGGTGACGGTGAAGGTGATCGACTGTCCTGATGACCGGGATTCATTTCAGACCGTGGATGCGGACGGCGAGCAGGACGGGCTATCTGATGAAATTCAGCTCCTGCGCATTGCCGCCGAGGGGGTAAGCGTCGGCTCTATCCTCACCTGGAATGAAGAAATGGCGTCCGGGAAGCTGGCGCAGCGCTGGTGGTACGTACACCGCATATTCAGTTTTGGGACTCAGCACGTCGGTTCGCTCTACTACTGCATTCCGGCGCGCAATCTGGACTCTACCGAGGGAGGTAAAGTGACGTGAACAAAGAATTACTGGCGCGCCACCGTGAATGGCAGTTAACCCGTACCGGTAAGTTTGAAGTAACCGGCTTTTCCGGCGTGGATGCTGCCGTGGCTGCGAAAATTAACGACACATTCAGCCGGGTGGTGGTCACGCACCCGGACCCGGCCCGCGCGCGTTTTGCGTCCTTTCTGGGTCGTGAGCCGAAGGATCGCGTTTTTGTCGGCCAGTATGATTCCGTGGTGGAATTTCTGGCCGCGATGCGTCGCGCAGCTGCCGGACGTAACAGCGTACCAAAGGACGTGCCGGTTAACCGTGACGCCCTGCCGCTGGTCAACGTGTCACGATCGTTTGATCTGGCCTATGAGAGCAACGATTACCAGCGTTCCCGGCGTGATGCTGGCGTAATGCTCAGCGACGACGGCCTGACGCCTGCCGCTGAGCTGGAAATCACTCAGGCCACGCTGACATATAACGTCACTCTTATTGCCGCCGAGAAAAATACGCTGGGGCTGATGTGTAACGCGTTCGCCGGGGATCTGCAATTCCTTTCCAACACCAGCTTTAAGGCGCAGGAAAAGCTCGTTAACGTCATGGCCGAAGTGGATTGCTGCATTACCGAAGCCAAAGGCACCGGCTTTACCGATATCTCGCCACCGCTCACTGAAAACCGCATATTCGCCGCCCAGGCAATGATTATGGTGATGGCCGATGTGTATCTCGCGTGGGAAGTGGATGCCACGCGTATCCGGGTAGAAACCGTCGGCAACCTTCTGAGGTAACTATGGCCCAGCTCCAGCAGTATTTTTTGCAGTCCGCCACGCTGAACGGCCAGGTGATCCCGCGTGACTGGGTAAACAGCACCCTGTATCTCGAAAAGACCAAGCTCACCGGGCCACTGGTGCGCCTGGAGGTAAGGGACGCCACCGGTTCGATAACCGATGACTTTAAAGCCGCCTACGGGGCTACGCTGGTGGTGGAGTTCGGCGATCCGACCGGGACGCGCGGCACCATCAAAGAGACGTTTTTTGTCACGTCCGCACCTGCCCGGGGCGACGTGATAGAGATCGTTGGCGTGAGTATGGATTTAAAACGGGTCAAAACGGCAGTGTCCGGGGCAAGGCTGTACGCAAACCGCCAGCCCGGGGATATCCTCGCCGATTTCGCTGGTGGGCTTACAGTGGAGGCTGACGCGTTTAAAAAGGCATGCACCTATCACCTGAATATGGGCGAAAAGCCGTCCGTGGTGCTGAGCCAGGTTGCCCGCGACAACGGCGCGCTGGTCTGGATGGCGCGCGGTAAGTTTTACGTCAAAGAAATGGCCCGCCTGATCAAGACCAAAGCGGCGTTTGTCTATGAGGCCAACAACCCGGCAGCGGCCTACACAATCAGCCGTCAGCAGAATATCAATCAGGATTCCGCCGCCACCGACAGCCGCCAGTACCGTTTTGTTGGCTACTCCATGACAGACGGATTTATGGAAGCCGGAGACGCGGCGCTGCCGGTTAAATACGTGTCCGATGCGGACATGGCCACGCTGAAAAATATGCAACAGGTGCTGGTGCCGAAACTGGATATTGAGGTATCCGGCAACCCGGACATTACCGCAGGCATGGTGATCGGCATTCAGATCCACCGCTACGACAACCAGAATCAAACGGACGAGTCTCTGCCGAAAAACTTCATCGTGGAGCGTGTGGCCCACTATGAGGACCGTATTTCGTACACCACGCGCGCCATTCTGGGAGTGCCTCACATTGAGTAAGAAACGTGCTGTTATCGCCGGGACCAAACACCCGGGCGGGCTGGTACGCGCGCAGATCCGCCTGCTGCCGGAGTGGAACGGCGTGCCCGAAGAGAATCTGCCATGGGCGGAGTACCTGCTGGGGATCGGCAATGCCTTTACGCCGACCAAGCCCGGGGATCTGGTCTGGGTGGAGTTCCCGTATACCGATGACCGGGGAAAGCCGGATACGCGCAGGCCGCTGATCGTCGGCGCGGCACAGGACGCCCCGGGTGGCGTACCCAATGTTGCGCCGGAGGCATCCGGGCAGGGTGAGCCGTGGACCCCGGGCGAAGTAGATGGAGCGCCGGCACGGCCAAAAATAGTGTCAACGGAGGATTTTGTTGTCCATCGCAATAACATCCTGGAAGTGCGCACGGCGGGCGGCGGATATGAGATAGCAAACACCGCTGCCGGCGCTCGCGTCGGTATCAACGAATCGGGGGAAATGTATCTCATCGGCCCGGGAAACCTCCTGCTTAATATGGCCGGGGATATTATTGCCAAGGCTGGAGGCAAGATCATGTTCGAGTCGGGCGCGGACACAAGCATGAAGTCAGGGGCGAAAATTGACATGAAAGCCGCTGGTGCGCTGACCGGAAAAGCCGCGTCAGTAGCATTTTCAAAATAAATAACAGTAATTCTAACTACTGTTTGATAAATTACCCGTAATTAGTGCATTGGGTAATTTGAAAATGAAAACGCCTTTCCTGAAAAACGTCTGTATCTACCGCCTTTCCCGGGACTTCAAGCTGGACCCGGAAACGCTCGAAAAACAAATGGCAGAGTTCGCCTTCTCCCCTTGCGGTTCGCAGGATATGAGCCGCAGGGGGTGGGTGAACGTCACGCCTGAAAAGCTGTTCATTGAGCATGAAGACAGCTTCCTGCTGTGCTGCCAGCACCAGGTTAAAATCATTCCCAATCCCGTCATTAACGATGCCGTGGCAGAACGTGTCGCCAAAATTGAGGCTGATCAGGGGCGCAAGATCCGCCGCATAGAGCGCCTGACCATCAAAGACGAAGTGCTGCATACCCTGCTACCGCGCGCGTTCTCAAAGAACACCAGCAATTACGTGTGGGTGGATGTCGCCCACCAGCTCGTTTTCGTCGAAGCAACCAGCGCCCGCGTCGCCGAGGATTTACTGGGCCTGCTGCGCAAAACGCTCGGCTCGCTGCCGGTTGTTCCGCTGACGATGGAAACCCCCATTGAACTGACCATTACCGAGTGGCTGAAAAAAAGCGCGATGCCTGCTGGTTACGCTGCCGGAAGCGAGGCCGTGTTAAAGGCGATCCTGGAGAATGGCGGCGCTTTGCGTGTCAGCAAGCAGGACCTGCTGAGCGATGAGATAACCACCCATATCGACGCCGGAAAGCTCGCCACCACGCTGGCGCTGGACTGGCAAAAGCGGATCACGTTCCGTTTGGCTGACGATATGACGATTAAAGCCATTCACTATGCCGATGACCTGCGCGATCAGAATGACGACATCGAGCGCGAGGACATCCACTCCCGCATGGTCGCTGACTTCATCCTGTTTAAGGCGGAGTTTGGCGCACTGCTGGCGTCACTGATTGACGTGCTGGGGGGTGAGTATGCGCGGTAATGCCATTACCCACCAGCTGAGCTACGGGTCGGTTTGTAGTGGTATTGAAGCGGCCAGCATCGCATGGGAATCAATGGGCCTGCGCCCTTTCTGGTTCGCTGAGATTGAGAAATTCCCCTCTGCCGTACTGGCGCACCACTGGCCGCACATCACTAATCTGGGCGACATGACCAAAATCGCTGCTGCGATACGTGCAGGCGACGTGGAAGCACCCGACATTCTGGTAGGCGGCACGCCCTGCCAGGCATTCAGCATTGCCGGTTTGCGTAAGGGCCTATCCGATGCGCGCGGGCAGTTAACATTAGCCTTTGTGGAATTAGCAAATGCCATCGACGACGTTAGAAAATCCGCAGGTAAGCCGCCCTGCATCATCATCTGGGAAAACGTACCAGGCGTCCTCACAAGCCAGGATAACGCATTCGGAAACTTCATTGCCGGACTGGCTGGCGCAGATGAAGCAATCGAACCAGGTTCACGACCTAAGCCCGGTAAAAACAGCAAGTTCTGGCGCTGGCGCAAATCGACCGGTCAGCATGCTCCAAAGTGGGCAACTGCTGGTGGTGCTTATGGACAGCAACGAGCAGTGGCCTGGCGAACCCTCAATGCCGAATACTTCGGAGTGGCCCAACGACGCCGCCGTGTGTTTGTTATCGCAAGTGCTCGAACGGGATTCGATCCCGTCCAAATACTTGCTGAGTTCGACGGCCTGCGCCGGGATTCTGCGCCGAGCCGTAAACCGGGGGAGATTGCTTCCGCTCTCACTAAAAATGGCGTTGGAGTCGTCGGCGCAGACGACAACCAGGCCCAAGCAGGACACCTGATCCCTGCGGCCTACGGCGGCGGTAACACTGCTGGTGCAATCGACGTGTCAACCACGTTGACCACCAGCAACCAGCGGATCGACTTCGACACCGAGACTCTTATCACCTTCCCTGCGCAAATGTCTGGCACCCAGTTTCATTCAGGTGCCGGGGAGGTCAGCCAGACCATTCAGGCGCATAACCCAACAGCGGTGTGCATGCCGGACCGCCTGATGGTGCGCCGCCTGATGCCGTATGAGTGCGAGAAATTACAGGGCTTTTCTGGCGCGCACACAAACATCCCCTATAAGGGCAAACCAGCAAAAGACGGCCCGCGCTATCGGGCTATCGGTAATTCAATGGCCGTGCCGGTCATGCGCTGGATCATGACGCGAATCGCACAAACCCTCGAAGACCAACAACGGACTGACAAAATGACGGATACAGCTGTACCAGTTAAGAAACGCGCCAGTAAAAAAGCCGCCAGCGATAAGCCAGAGCGTAACAAGCCGTTTTTGAAATGGGCTGGTGGGAAATTCTCACAGCTGGACCAGATACTGCCGCTTATCGGCACTGGTGATCGCCTCATAGAGCCGTTTGTGGGCGCAGGGTCCATCTTCCTGAATGCACCCGGCTTTAATAGCTATATCCTGAGTGATTCCAGCACTGACCTGATAAGCCTGTACCTGGCTATACAGGCGGCTCCGGGTATGGTGACGGACAAGGCGCGCCAGATGTTCGCCAGTGGCAATACCGAAGATGCTTTTATGGGTATCCGCACCCGGTTTAACAGCATCCGGTATACCCCGCATGAGCGCGCTGCCGCTTTTCTGTACCTGAATCGCCATTCTTTCAACGGGCTGATGCGCTACAACCTGAAAGGCGAGTACAACGTTGGGTTTGGTAAGTACAAAGCGCCCTACTTCCCGGAAGAAGAGCTGGCTGATTTCGCTGCGATGGCTCCGCGCTGCGAGTTTGTCTGCCGCTCTTTCGTTGACACTATCCGGCTGGCTGGTGAGGGCGACGTGGTGTTTTGCGATCCGCCGTATATGGCACTACCTGATACATCCGGTTTTACCCAGTACACAACGGAACCATTTACCGATGAGCATCAGTGGCAGCTGTTGAATGAAATGGTTGCCGCCCACCAGCGCGGCGCGCGGGTGATTGTGACCAACTCGGGGCATCCGGCGCTGATTGAAGCCTACAAAAAAGCCGGGTTTAAGGTCAGGGAATTGTTCGCCCGCCGGTCGATGTCATGCAAGGGGGATAAGCGAGAAGTGGCCGTGGATCTGGTGGGGGTGCTGGGATGACCCACGATGACTTAAACCAGATAGCAAAACGCTGGCTCCTGCGTCCACAAAGCGGCAAAGGCCCGGGCTGTAAGGTGGCCTTTGTGGAAGTCGGCGCGTTAGGCGACAGCGAACGAGCTGATGCCTGGGGCTATCGCTGGGGCTGGGAAGGCGGCAGCATGCTGGTGGAGGTGAAGGTAAGCCGGTCTGACTTTTTGCGCGATAAGCACAAGCCGCACCGGCAGGCTGGCGGGCTGGGCGACTTCCGGTATTACATGTGTCCAGAGGGGATTATCACCCTGGACGATCTGCCGGATAAATGGGGCCTGCTATGGGTAAACAAGCGCGGCCACGTCAAGCTGATGGCCGGTCACATCTGCTGCCTTGTAGGGAGCAGCTGGGGCGGTGACAGGCCGCTGGCGGACCTGTGGCGACATGATTGCGATACGGATGTTGAGCGTAGCTTGTTGGCCTATCTGGTTCACCGCGTGGGTGATCCTGATGCGTTACTCCAGGAGCAACGCTCATATCTGCGACTTAACAACCAACAGGCAACCCGGATAAACGAGCTGGAAAAAGAGGCGCGCGCTACCCGGCATGAGATTTACAACCTGCGGCGACGGCTAAAAAATATGGGCTGGGAAGAACCGGAAAACGCCCTGCCCGGACTCCCCATCATCTGATAAACAAAAGGCCGCTTTCGCGGCCCCTTTTTTATGCTTTACGCATCAACGCTAACCGCTTCTCTCGCGGCAGCTCAGCCAGCGCCAGCAGGCCCGCTTTAAGTACGTGGGTACGCGTCAGGTTTACGTCACCCTCGCTCGCCGCTTCCTGTAAAAACGAGACAACCTGTTTCAGATAGGCATCAGTCAGGGATGCAGAGACGGGAATGCTCTTTGTGCGCGCTTTTGCGCTGGCCTTCACCTCGGAAGGGATCGCCGTTCCGGCATCAACAAATTCGTCCTCAGTGCGCTTTTTTGGCGCGTCATTTACACGGTTTCTCACAGAATTACCTCTTCTACCAGAGCGCGGACCTCGGCTTTAGCCTTCTCGTTTTCCGCTTCAAAAATGGTTGTGCTGGATGCCCAGGTATCACGAAATACCTTGCGGTCGCAGATGCGCGTTTTAGCCTGCGACATTGAAGGGAAATCTTTCAGCACGTCCGCCGCCTGGTTCCCCTCGTCAATGAACATGTTGGTTGGCGTCATGTTCAGCACCAGCCAACCCCGAATTTTCTCGTTAAACTCCTGCGCGTCGGTAAACACGTCGCAAAGGTGCGGCATGGTATCCAGATCCATTTGTGACGGGCGCAGCGGAGAAAGGAATACGTCAGCGGCCATTAGCCCGGACCGCAGCTCCTGGCTGTCACGGCCAGCACAATCGGCGATGACGAAATCGTAATGCTGATTGTGCTCGATCAGCATGTTTTTAATCTTCCCGGACGCCGATACAACCGGGATATGCGGCAGCTCGTCATCCCGGCTGTTATACCAGGCCATTACGGATTGCTGGTCGTCGGCATCAACAATAATCACGCGATGCCCCAGCGACATCAGGAAAGATGCAATAGCCACGGCCAGCGTGGATTTGCCTACACCACCCTTCTGAGAACCTACCAGGATAATCATACAGCCTCCATTGTCACACTGTAACAGTGTAATACAGTCGTACTGTATTATGATGCGACACTATGACGCTGGCAATACCATTCATGAGGTTATGTGAAGAAACTAAATCAGAAGCCAGTCAACTGCCTGCTGGTCAGCAAACGATGGCTGGTAAACGCTCATGCCACCAGCTGCATCATTGAAGATCATCTCCTCGCCTTCCAGGGTTACATGCTCCGCAGGAAGCCAGCATTCTCGACGGCAACATCCCGGATCGTTTGAATAAAAGAGGCCATTTATCGCGGCGTTTATATCCAGACCGGACTCGCCAGGGCGGGCGAAAAGGGGGTATTTGATGGGGGGGTGATGTGACACGGTAAAATTCCTCGGTTGGTATTGCGATCACCACCAGGTATTTACGTCCTCAAAAAATGGTGGTGACACTGACAGGAGTGGAAATACCGGCGCAAAAGAATACCGGCCAGCCCGAAAGCTGCCCTGCCAGCGCCACCATAATTCGAACGGCATTAGCCGTTTTTTGGGTGCGCTGACGCTACGGTACAGAGCAGCTGTCATTTCTGACGCCCTGAACCGTCTTTTGCTTTCCGGGTTTCCACGCCCGACAGGTAATGTGACCTGCGGCGCAAAGAATAACAATTGGCCTTCATATTGCAAGGACAATTGATTTTCAGAATCGTAGAGTTGAACTTACGTCAGGTAAGTGATAAGGAGGCACGACTGCCGCCCCAGCCAACTAACGCTGAACTAAAACAAGCCCCGCCATCTGGCGGTTTTTTTGCTTAAATCACAAACCCCCTATCCTGCCCCTGAAACTACTCAGGAGGCACTATGAGCGCAGCAGGCACTATCGACTCTATCTGTTCAGGGCATGGCGCATTCCCGCCCCGCCAGACCGCCGAAGCAGAGCCGTTTTTGAAAATTAATGGCAAGGCGGTGCTGGTGGACGGCAATGTGTTCCCGGATCACTCCGACGGTAATTCATCCCATAGCGGCGTGGCCGTCTCTACTCGTCCGTGGTTTACGGTGAACGGGAAACCCATTGTGTGTGTGTCGGACCCGGTTTCCTGCGGTTCGGTTGTGGCAACCGGCGACAGTTTCTTTCAGGTGGCGTGATGTTAGATGACGACAAACAAATAGAGGCTTTCGGCATTCTCAGTGCCCAGGGCGCGGTAACGCCGCAACCGATCATCGTTTGTGGGGAGATAGTCACGCTGGCGGGTGCGCTGGTTCAGACAATCACTCCCTTGCTGGTGGTAGGTACGCCCTACCCGGCTTCCATCACCGGATACACAGCCAAAATTGCAGGCTATATCAGCCAGGCCACGCAGGCGGGCAGTGCCGCAGCGGCATTTAGTAAGGCGCTTGAGCCGTATGTAACACCCTCTGAGCTGTTACAGATGAAGAATGGATGGGAGTGTTACGCCAAAGGCAACAGGCTTAATCCCCCACCCGCTTTTCCGCTGGTGTCAGCACTCAATGATCGCGTAACCACGCAGGCGCTACGCGATGCGCTGGGTGCTGTTAAGACTGCCGATCTGGTTAAGGCTATGGCATCCATCAATACCGTTCTGGCGGTGCCACCAGCTCCAGCAGAGGGCGGCGCAGCTACACCGGTCCCGGCACTGAGCGCGAAACAGATAGAGGATCTGCGGCTGGCCGTTGTCGCACTCGATGCGGTATTTGCGTCTGTCAGCAATAACGTTGCGTTAACCACGAATTACACAAACCAGGTAAACCAGGCGACAGGCACGGCGACTAAATCCTTTAGCAACGCCGTCGCCATTACGCTAACCGTCGGATTAGCCACCGATCCGGTCATGTCGCAGGCTATTTCCGCCATCATGCCGCCTGGCGTTATGGATGCACTTAAAGAGGGCTGAACATGTTTTCAGGAGTAAAGGCACCGCTGGTCGCAGTGGTCCTCGCTATTTGTAGTTTCTTTCTTATCAAGGCTTACAGCGCTATCACCGGGCATCTGGAGTATGTGAAAACACTGGAAAAAGATAACAGCTCGCTGTCAGAGGAGAATTCTTCGCTCACCGAGCTGACTAACTCACTCAAGCTTTCCACCCTGCAACAGCAGGAGCATATCGGAGTGCTGGAATTAGAAATGAAGGCGCGGGAGACGGCACTAAAAGAGCATGTTGAAAAACAGAGTGAAATGGAAAAAAGGCTGGCTAAACTGAGCGAGGAAAGCCGCAATGCGATTATCAGTATCACAAGTGAAATCAAGCGCGCTGGCCTGCAAAATCTGCGTGTGCCTGATTCTGTTATCAGGATGCAGCGCGAGCGAGCCAAAAAAATCAACACCGGAAGTCATAGTAACAACCAAAGTGGTAGCGATGCCCCAAAAGCAGGCGATGCCGTACCACCAGTGCCTGATACCCGAGGATAGCCCGGAGTTTCTGGAGGAATACCCGGCGTACACCGAAGTGCTGTATGACGTAATTGAGCAGTGCAACGAGCGTAACCAGCTGCGCACCGATTACAATATGAAGTTATGACAGCATGACTGTACGACTGTATGACACGAAAGGGCCGCAAATGCGGCCCTTTCTCATGGGGTAGCGTCAGTCGCGCGAATTACCCCGCATCGCTGAGATACGCATGCTCAATCTCTTCCGGGCATACCTCCATCAGGATCGCCCGTATCCCTTCCGACGGTGAGCCGTTACCTCGCTGGCGAATGTAGTCAGCTGCAACCTGCGGGATGTAAACCGCAAGCGTGGTCGGCTTATCCTTGCGGCGCGGCGCACCCACGCGCGGGTAAACCACGGCGCTGAGTATGCTCTCGGTGTCCAGTGACGTTTCTGCTTCCAGAATCAGCTTTTCGCTGTGCGTCACCACAACGTGCGAAGCCAGCCCCCTCACTTCTTCCTCGTCCAGAATATTCATCAGGTGAGCGTGGGCCACGCGCCGCGATGCCGTTTTGGTGTAATGGCTGATCCCGCCCCCGGCGTAGCGGTAATAAATCTCATAAGACATGCGCGAAATTCTCCATGCGACAAATTCACTGACAAATAATATACATTCTAAGGGAACAAAATAAAATTTTAAGTTTTCCCGCTTTGCAAAGTACAAAGTGCATTTACTGTGACAGTCAAAAGTAACCTCTCACCGCGCCCTAAATAGGGGCTGACCTGTGAGCAAAGATATTGCGCCTGCCCGCGCGCGCGTCGAAGAGATTAATAACCGCGCCGCCCGAGTAATGGCTTTTACTGTAGATATTCAACGTGATGCGACTGGCAACCTGATTACCGATCAGGATCTGCTGGCTCGCGCTGCGACCGATGGCGCACTGAAAGACCCTATGTTTGAAGGCGTGGATCGTCGCTTCGTGCGCCAGGTGGCGACCGGCTGGGCCTCTGCCATGATCGACTACGAAAAACGCAACGGTTGCCTGCCGCCTGCTGACGTTCTCGCTAACGCCCATCGTTGCACCGAAAACCTGATGATGGAAGCAGCCAACGACAAGCACGAAGGCAGCGGCAGCGCGATGTTTGAATCCGTAGCAGCGGACATGCGCACCTCTGACGGCGTGATGCGTCTGGCTCAGTACGTGGCGCTTATCCTGCCGGTATCCCTGGGTGCGGCCACCAGCGATGTGTGTACCTTTGTTCCTTGCGATCGCGATCAGGCAGATATTTATGAACTCCTGAACATCGCAGGCACCGAGTTTGGCACCTTCAAAAAAGGTGATGAGCTGCATATGCAGCGCGCTGGCGTTTACGCTCAGCTCAAACGCTTCTACATCTTCCCGCAGGCCAACCAGCCTGACGGTACTGAAAAAGTCTTTACCTTCAAAATCGCTGATGTCGAAGGTAAAAGCATGCCGATCAAGGCGGGCCGTACCAAACTCCTGATCAACCGCCGCATGTCCAAAGTGGATGACGGCGACGGCAACCTTTATTTCAACGATACCGATTCAAAAGGTAATGCGTTCTCCGCTAACTGTAAGGTGGATTACGACAAAGGCTGGATCACCGTCACGTTCACCGATGCGCCGGTTGTGGGCACCGAGCTGACCGCGCAGGTTGAAATTAACATCGAAAAAGCGCCTGAGCTGATACCTGTTATCAACCAGACCATGCGCAAATACTCTGTGTCGCCGTCGCAGTATGTGATTGCGTCCGAGCACACGGTAATGTCCGCATCCGATGCCAGCCGTGAATTCGGCCTGAATATGGCGTCCATCCAGTTCACTGCCATGCGTAACTGGCTGTCCCATGAGCAGGACATGATGCGTCTGCGCACCATCGCATTCCATTGCGTTCGTGGCTACGAATTCGACGTTGCTCTGCCGGAAGCGCAGCAGTACGAATCCTGGGTAGGTCTTATGCGTCATCGTATGAGCGAAATGAGCACCGAAATGGTGAACCTGACCCGTAAAGTCGGTATCCGTGGCGGATTTGCTGGTGGCGAAGCGGCGAACTTCCTCAAATCTCTGCCGCCGCAGTATTTCACCATGGACCCGGACTACGTGCAGACCCCGCACATCCAGTTCATCGGCACCCTGTTTGGCATCTACCGCATCTATGAAGTGCCAAATATGGTTTGCGATCAGTTCATGGAGACTGGCTGCAACTTCGATCGCAACGACATTCTTTTCTACGGTCGCGGCGAGCAGATCGGCGAAGCGGGCCTGATTTCCGGCGATGCTGTACCAGCTATCCCATACGTCCACGAAACCAACCCGTCACTGATCAACCGCACCACGCTGTGGGGTTCCTCACTGAACGAAATTCACCCGCGCTTCGGTGAAAACTACTTCTGCAAGCTGACGCTGACCAACAACAAAGTTGGCTCCTACAACATGCTTAGCGGCCAGAAAATCGGCTCCGACGGTGCCTCAACGATGATGGCTAACATGATCGGCGCGCCGATTGTGGACCAGGCGGACGCGGACGCGCAGGCTCAGGCTGATGCGCAGGCCCAGGCGGAAGCGGAAGCAGCAGCTAAAACCACCAAAACCACCAAGTAACCGAAACAGCGCCCTTCGGGGCGCTTTTTAAGGATTTATCAGATGAAACAAATCCCCTTTGCAGTGGGCCAGGCATCCGGCACGGCGGTAATGCCCGTTAATGCCGACGCTACTAACTCCGTGGCCGCTGGTGGCGCTTCAACGTTCGCCGGTCTGGTCCTGAGTCGTCGCGGTAAAATTGGCAAAGTCATCACCGTTAACGCCGACAACTTCCAGCTTTTGCTGGGTAAAGCGATTCATCCTCGCCAGGGTGAAGCATTCGAGCCACTGCGCCACGTTGAGCGCGCCACTAAAGGCGGCAACGGCTATGTGGTCCGCGTGCCAGCGCCTGGCATGAAAATCCCTGCGCTGGTGCTGGCCGTTAATCCTGACACCAAAGCGCTCACCATTACCGCGTCCAATTTCAACGCCGGCACGCAGCCCGCGCTTCCCGCTGATAGCGTGGCGATGATCTACATTGACGACGGCGATGCGTCCGCTAACCGAACCCTGTCGCTGGTGGAAGATGAAAGCGCCGAAGGTTTCTACATTCTGACCCTGAACGAAACCGATGAAGCAGGCGGTATCACCGCACTTGAAACGCATCAGATTGCCTTTGCCCTCGAAGCGCGTTCTGACATGGGCAGTCCGGCATTCCTGGCAACCGCGCTGGAAAACGGCTCTACCCGCCTGGCCGCTATCGTCAGCGACGATGTGGAAGAGCAGCTGGCGCAGGCCACCAACGTCGAAGTGAAGGATGCGGCATTTACTGGCGGCAGCGACGGTGATTTCTCAACCGTTACACCAGCGGATTACGCTAAGGCGCTGGCAGTCCTGAAAAAATCAAGCGTGAACTTTACCGCGCTGTTATCCCTGGGGTGCTATGACAGCACCGTACTGGCCGATCTGGAGCAGTACGCGCAAAACCTGCGTGTGGACATGTTCTATGACCTCAAAGGCGCGCAGATGTCCACGGCGGCGATCACTGAGGCGAAAGGTCATGGTTTCGGCGGCTCACACCAGGCGGCGCGTTACTACTTCCCGTACTACTGCCGTGATGTGTTCGCAGGCGTGAAAGTGTGCTTCGGGATCTCCTGTGATGCCTTTGTTGCGAAAGCAAAAGGCGTGGCACTGGTATCCGATGTGGGCGGCTGGCATTACGCACCGGCTGGTGTGTCGCGTGGCATCATCAGTCGCCAGAATATCGAACCAATCCCGAACCTGGACGAAATCGATCTGGAAGCCTTCGCCGCTGCGCGTATCAACCCGGTTGCGGTTGACGATCAGGGCAACGTATTCATTGACGATTCGCTGACCACCTTCGCCAAAAATAACTACCTGCGCCTGCAACACATCAGCTCGCTGATGAACGCTATCGCGCGTGGTTTCTATGCTGTCGCGCAGGCCGCTAAGCACGAACCTGACGGCGTAACCTCCAGTACCCTGCTGGAAGGTATGACCGACCTGTTAGAACGCTTCTCCGCAGCCGAAGCACTGGTTAAACCGCGTGATATTTCGCAGGGTGAAGAGCCATTCGTGCTCAAGCTGGCTCAGAAAGACATTGATCTGTGGGAGCTGGAATGGGCGGTGTGTCCGACCGGTTCTGCGCGCCGCATTGTCGGCAAACCTATGCTCTTCCGGTGACTGTTCCCCGCCGATTAAGGCGGGGATTCCCACTTCTTAGGCTGCAACTGGCATACAGCCAGACTTACGCAAGCCTCGATGGGCTTTGACGACGTGACCCGCCGCCATTAATTCTGTTATGCCCTTAAGCTGTATATTGATCGCCGCGTTGATATCGCGGTCATGATCAGCATTACAGCCGGGGCATTTCCATTCGCGCACTTTCAGCGACATTTCCGGCATCTTGTGACCGCAACAATGGCAGGTTTTTGAGCTGGCGAACCACTGGTCCAGTTTGACCAGGTGAACGCCCGCCGATTCCGCTTTGTATGCGAGTTTTGCCACAAATCCAGACCATGCTGCATCCCCGATATGACGGGCAAGGCAACGGTTTTTCATCATATTTGCTGATTTCAGCGTTTCCACTATCACCGCTTGGTTTTCGTCGATAATTCGTCTGGAAAGTTTGTGCTGGAAGTCAGCGCGGGCATTGGCTACCCGTTCATGTTGTGCGGCAAGGCGTAAGCGAGCCTTACGCCGGTTTGCGCTCCCCGGCTTCTTACGGGATAGCGCCTTGCTGTCACGGCGTAAGCGTTGGTATGCATTGACCAGATGGCGAGGGTTAGCCACCTTGCCGCCATTGTTGTCGATCAGATAGTGCGACAGCCCCAAATCATAGCCCGCAACACTGGTGATATAGGTAGGCTTTGCTGCCGCTTCCTGCCCATCGTCTGCGAGTATTGAGGCGTAGTATTTGCCCGCGCAATTGCGGCTGATAGTGATGCTTTTCACCTTACCGACAATCTCTCGATGGATGATCGCCCTGATAGCAGGGATTTTCGGGATTTTGATGGAGTCGGCGGTGATTTTAAGGCAGCTACAATGGTAGCTGGATTGCGCCCCATGCTTAAGCTTGAAATTCGGGTATTTCGCCCGTTTCTCAAAAAAGTTCTGGAAGGCGCGATCAAGGTTTTGCACAGCAGCCTGCAAGGCAGTTGAATCTGCCTGTTTTAACCAGCTATAGCGCCGGGATTTTTTGGCTATGGGTAGCAGGGGCTGAATATGTCTGCTGTTACTCAGCGAAACGCCGTGGCGCTTATACCAGTGTGAACGGATATGAAGAGCTTTATTGTACGCAAAACGCACCGCACCGAATTGTTTTTCCAGCAATTCAGCCTGCTCAGGCGTTGGGTAAATGCGTACTTTCGTGGCTCTATACATAATCAGCGTCCTTCACTCACTGCTCCCGCCCGCAGGCGGGAGCCTCCGGGTTAGATCACAAACCAGTCATCGGCTTGCTCGTCATTCAGTGAAGGGAAAAATTCTACTTCTCCCCCATTGGTGTCGAGCAAAAATAAATCATCATTTTCAATGAGAACGTAGCACGCAGGAACCCAGCTAAGACGCCCTATGAATCGACCAGTACGCGCCGAAAAACGCAGTGCTAATTCATACTTCACGTTGCGCCCCCGAAATATTCCAGTAGTTAATCTGAGGGCGATTAGACGCAGAGAACCGGGCAGAAAAGATACAAGGTGCGTCGGGTAATTGAGAACGGGCTTCGGATTCGCTTGCAGCAATAACCGTGTGATAGCGACGTTTCTGGCACGAATAGAAACGCCATATAAATTCAGAGTGAGTCTGGGTAGGGATTGCCAGCATTAGCTGATCTCCGATAACAGTTTAAAACTGTCACCACCGGAGTTCTCACGCTCTGATTGGTGGTGACGCTGACGGGGGTGAGAATACCGGCGTTATCGGAAACCGGCCAGCCCGAAAGCTGCCCCGCCAGCGCCACCATAATTTTGTGCGGATCTGTGCCGCTGAATATGGGGGTACTGACTTACGACAATAAAAAAAGACGCCTGGCGCGTCTGTTGTCGCCGATAACAATTTGCCGGGTTCTCACGCCCGTGCAGACCTTTTTCGTCTGCGAGAGCAAATGTAACCACCTGCAAAGCAGTTTGCAACCACTTTGATTACATATCGGATGACAACAACATTGCCATACTGTCATACAATCATAGTGTAATACAATATTATTTAGAATTACTGTTATTTTTATTGATCAGTTAAAAGTACAGAGTTCATATCATCCCTCCACCCCGTCACCAAAGGATCTTTGGGCCGGGCAGTTCACTCGCGACTAAAACCTGAACAGCACCCCACATGTCCCGCCCGATGATACGGTGGTTTTATGGGGCATTTGCTAAGAGAAATAACCATGATGACTAAACGTAACATGGGGTTTAACCCCTTACTGAAAGCGGCTTTCACGCCAGAAGCCGAAGTCCAAGTGCCGGACGCGATGCTGGAAAGTGCAATGGAGCGCCAACCCGGTACTGATGATAAAGAAATGGCGATGTTTGAAGCACTCGATCGCCACATCAGTGAAGGGCGTCGTGGTCTGGCGGCTTCTCTTCTGCTGGACTGGGCAAGTGATGGCGAACCGACGTGGGCTGATTTTAGCTCGCTGGCAATCTCTTTCGCTGACCTGCCCGATCTGGAAGACGACGAAGATTACACTGACGATCAGGTTGACGCGTACAACGATGCGCTGTCTGAACTGGCTTACGCCGCCATTGCCCTGGGCGCAAACCAGGATGACGTTACCAGCATGATCGACGATGAAGATGATGATGCGGCCAGCGCCGTGTTTGATTCAATGAGCGACGTTGACGATGACGATGACGCGATCGGCCAGTACACCATCGCAGGCGACGATGAAGACGCGCTGTTTGAAGCGCCGAAAATCAAAGTGGTGCGTGGCGGTAAGGTGAAACTTATCCGCAAGCGTATCCGCAAACTGCGTCGTACCTCCAAACAGAAAGCGGCCATCAAAAAAGCACGCCGTAAAGCGCAAACCTCTACGGCCAAACTCCACCGCCGTAAGTCCATGATGATCCGTAAAAAACGCGGTATGTAATGTTCAGTGCCACCAGCCTCGCTGGTGGCATTTTCCCAAGGAGTTTCCCCCATGATTTGTGGCGCGATAATGCCCGACGGCGTAAGCCCGTTTCTGAAATGCTATATCACCTCGCCTGCGCATATGGTTGTGGGTTATATCGGCCAGGGTAGCAGCTTTGATCTACAGGCCATGTGGGAATCCCCTTTCGGTAACGATACGCTGGGCGGTTTGGCCGGGACGGTAAGTAGTGCAGCCGGTAGAGTGACCGATACGGTCCAGGCGGCAACAGGCTCAACAACCAAATCAACGTTTAACAGCCTGCTTATCTGGGAAGGCCAGCAGCCGCCCTCATTTAACCTGGTCATTGACCTGCTGGCGACCAGTAACGCGCAAATTGAAGTAAACGCCGCGATCACCACGCTCTTACAGATGGCCTCGCCCGAACTGAAAGCCATTGCCGCCCCCGGGCGTAGACCTTCGCCGGTCGTGCTGGACATCGGACGCCGGTTAAAGCTGATGGATGTGGTTATCCAGCATGTGAGCTATCAGCTCGATGTGCCCCGCACTGCCGACGGTTACTACACCCATAACACGGTCACGCTCCAGTGTTCCGGCATGGCCGTACAAAACCAGTCAGATATTCCGTACATGTTTATTTGACCAGTCATCGCAAATCACAAACTCATTACGCTACCCCCCGGCAGCTGATGCCAATTAACTCATGAGGGGTTTTATATGCCTGGATTTTCCAACACTAAAGCCGATGTCGGCTTTTTAAAAAAACGTCTGAACCAGAGTATTGCTGCGGGTGAAAAACTCGTCAGTGCCGAATTCTGGATGCGTATCAAGGGCTACGAGCATTTGTCCATCCTGGTGCGTACCACCCAGATCCCGGAAATGACGCGTGAAGACGTTGAAGACTTCGCGCCGGGCGGCATGAAGTTCAACCAGCACGGCCCGGTCCGTAACTCCGGCGAATTCCAGGTAACGTGTGCGGAAACCATTAAGGGTGACGTGTTCCTGGCCGTTCGTCAGATGGTCTATGGCAAGGAATACGTGGACATTGAATTCCAGGCAACTGCTGAATCTAACAGCGGCGATCACCTGGGCCTCAAGCGTAATTTCCTCCATTGTAAAGTGTACTCCGACGCCATTGATTTTGGCTCTGAGGACGTAACTACCGCAGTGCGCCCTACCCTGCGTATCGTGTACAACTGGGCGGAGTAATACCATGACGCCAGCTGAAATGATGATAGGGGTTAAAAAACGCTTCGCCACGTTGCTGGTGGATGACAAGGAAACCCTGAGCACTCTGCTAACGCAGGCGCTTTCCACTTATCAGGATAGGGCTGGCGTCATTTCTCGCCTGCGAATTGAAAAGGCGGACGGGGTAAATCTGGTTTACCCGGAAGATTACCTGTCGCTAATCCACGTCACTGACAGCCGGGGTACGCTCGTCTACTCCGATCCGTTCCCTGACAGTATCGATCTGGACTTAACCGGGCGCGAGCGATACCCGTTCACCATGCTGTATTTCGTCAACCTGCGCGACCGTGACGTTGATAGCTGGCAGATCCCACCGGACATTATCGGCTCACTGGAAGATTACCTGGAGGCACTGATAAAAATCCCCAATACCGAGCGCCTACGCCGTGCCTACGTGGCGGGCAAGCTGGATATTACTGGGCTAGCCGATGAGATGACGCTGGAGCAGCGCAAGCTTGAGCTGGAAGAGAAAATGGCAGCTAACCGGGCAATCATCCCGATCGCCACTATCGCATAGTAATACAGTGTGACTGGATTATTGTGTGATAATGTTTCAATCACACAATAGGACAGTCATACAATATGACAATAATATTGCAATACAGTAATACGGGGTGTTTATGGGATATTTTGACGGACTATCAGGAATCACAAGCGGCGTGTCCGTAAAGACTGTGGGCAGCAACCTGATATCTAATATCCTTTCTCGCGCCACCAGCATCGTCAGCGGCAAACCCGTTTCTTTCAGCGGCCTTCCGGCTGAGCTGTCGAGTAATAAAGCCATCTTACAGGCCGCTATGCGCATACGTTACGCGCAGGGCTGGCAGTGGACGATTGAAGCGGACGGCATGCCCGGGCTGGACATGTACGCCAAAGATGTAACCTACGGATTCGGCAATATCGAAACCGAGTCAAAACTGATCGGCGCTATCGAATTCAACAAACCGACACACCGCGTGGCGGGCAACCTCACCATGACGGTCCGCGACAACGAAAACGGCCAGTTATACGACTGGTTTAAGGGCCGCAGCGCGCGCGTCATTAACAACGACGGCACAATAAACCTACCACCGTCCTACCTGCTGAATATCCGCATTTATCGCGTGACGCAGGACGGCCAGCGCCAGCTTGAAGAAGAAGTACAGATGATCCCGACGACACTGGGTGAAATCACCCGTTCACGCGATCAGGTAACGGAGTTTCTGTCATTCCCACTCTCGTTTGTCCGCTATACGTCAATTGACCGCAGCGCCAGAGGGATGGCCGGAAACCTTGCTACCGGGCTGGTGGCCGGGGCCGGAAGCCTGATTAAGTTCTGAGTAATACAATATGACAGCATTACAATACGACAGTCATACACTACGACATAGTGACTGTCGTATTATCGCACCGTCACACACCCGTGGCGCGTATCACCTGCATCGCAAATTACAGACCGCTTACCCTGGCACCGTCAAAACACCCAGGGGCCAAAAATGCATATTCCTGATTTCCCGCTGCCGTCCAGGCCGCGCACCGAAATAAAATTTCACATGCCAACCGTCGCGGATGCCATGCATTACAGCGAATGCGACCCGGCATTTGAAGAAGCGACCACAACCGAATACCTGAACGCCATGCAGCAGGGGCCGGTCAACGACTCCGCACTATGGACCGCACAGGACCGCCGCACAGCATTGTGGTGGATCTACATCAATTCCCGCATCGACACCGTTAACACGTTCTCCTATGAGTGCCAGCACTGTGGGGAAACGCACTTCAATGACTTCGATATGCGCGACCTGAGCGACACCACGAACATGCTCACCGAAGAGCCATTCCAGTACGTCATGGTGCCGGTCCAGGGTAAGGAAACCCGCTGGACGCTAAAGCCGCTCGATGGCCGCAGCATCACCATGCTGGAACGCCTGCGATTCACGCTGCCGGAAGTAACCAGCCCGGATTACAGCTCCGCCCGGACCAATATGCGCATTGCTGAGCTGGCGCTTCATACCGCGCTGGATGATGACCCGGAAGACTTTGAGGAAGCCGCTAACCGCCGCTTTGATCTGATTAAGACGATGGCGACCGATACCGAATTTACACCGCTGGTGGCGCGCATTCAGTTGATGCAGCGTGAGCTGAAACACGGCCTCGATGTGAGCATTTCCGATGGCCGCGTAAGCCTGATTTTACCGCCGCACATTTGCGATGCCGACAACGGGGAGGGAAAAGCAACGCGGTTGCTGATCCCATTTCGGCCTGGCGCATTCATTCCCGGTTTTAAGTCTGAGTGGCTGGCTAATCATTATTAACAACCTGACGTTATACGGCTATCAGCCGGTTAGTGATGTTGAATGTTTACCCGAGTGGCGGGCGCTGGAAATGAATAAGGCGCTCCAGGAAAAGTACAAACCGAAGAGTCGTTAACATGCAAAAGAATGATCGGCTGAAAATCATTGATGCCATTGAACAGGCCAGCGAGGCAGAGCTTCGGCAGCTGGCGCTAATCAATGACTCGCTGGGTGAGCTGGCAGGCCGATCGGGGCCAGGCGCGCAAGCAGTTACCACAACCGCAATACCCGCGACGGACGATGCGCCGGAACTGGTGATCACCCGCCGCTTATCCCGTGCAGACCGGGGCGACAAAAAAAGCGCCGAACATGAGGATAATTCAGGCATAAAAAGTGCCGTTGCAAGGGACGAAAAAGGCGCACTTTCGGCCCCGGCAAGTATCAGCGACCCGGAGGAGTCCGATAAAGAGCAAAAAAGTACGGTACAAAAGGACAATCGAAACCAAAAAAGCACCGAAGACAAGAAAGATAATCAGAGAGGGACGGCGCGCGATAAAAATGTCCCGTACAAAGGAACAAAACAGCAGCAGCCAGGTATCACGGAGAAAAACGAGCGAATAGAGCGGGAGTACCATTATGACCGCGAGCGAGAAAGGAACACCAGCACTCACACGGCCAGTGCTGATACCACCAGCAACACCACCACAACACATTACCGTGACCGGCTGACGGGAGCGGGGGGTGATCGCGCCCGTCGCAATAACGAACCTGGCGAGCGCCCTCGCAACCCGAAGCCGGCCAAGCCTGCGCGCCCCACTGACGAGAAGAAACCAAGCGATCCACGCCGGGGATCTAACGGTCGATTTCTGTCACGCGATAAAGCTGAGTCCGCAGAAAAAATCCGCCAGCAAAAACTAAGCCAGAAAGAGCAGGAAAAGATGCAGACCGGCTTTTTTGGCAGGCTGGGAAAAATGCTGTCTGGTGACGGTGAGAAGGGCGGCACTGGCATTGAGGGCAGTGGTGGCGAGCTGGTCGGCGGCGCTGTCGTCGGTGGGCCTATCTGGACGCTGGCGAAAGGCACGTTCGACATGGGCAAGGCCGTTACGGATAACGCTATCTCAATGAAGCAGTGGGTAAGCGGTAAAGACGACGACGATAAAGACAAAGACCACGATGAGCCGGAACCGGCCAAAACACAGCCGCCGGTCATTGTGCAGCCACCGGCACCACCGGCACTGGGCGAACCGAAATCCGCTGCGCAGTTTGCGAACGGTAGTCAAGATCCTGCCATCGCCGCCACGGTCGAACAGACTCGCGTGATTGACGAAAATGACGATCGGATTGTTGATGGCCTGGACGGTATACGCCGGGAAATTAAGCGCCAGGGGAA
>OIER01000213.1_pt1 | contig 53798 bp, 51 predicted proteins | sample 1581801 | NCBI WGS metagenome assembly OIER01 (sample SAMN03281006, study PRJEB24777) | human gut metagenome | isolation source: fecal sample PR165 from 1 month old male Malay infant, vaginally delivered... | reverse complement strand
GATACATTATAAGATATTGATGCTCGCTTTCACTTACAGGATCTTTCTTATTGTATATTAAAACAGTATCAGAGAACACAATCGTAGTAAAATCGCCATGAAGATGAACATTCAATGAATTTAAAATTCCATAAATCATCTCAACTTTACTTCTTCCCTCGCCAACTAACTTGCTAAAGCCAAGAATATCAATATATAGAAGGTATTTTTCTCCAGCTTCTTCATTCATTAATCGCCTCCTGTTACTCATTTCCTAAAATTTTCCGGCTCTCAACTTCACCAGTGAAAGAATGTCATCTTTATCACTCTTTGGCAGTGCCGAGAATAACATCGTTAACTCAGCTAAATCGTCATCTTCAATATAAAAATAAGCAAGAGGTACCTCTAAGACATTTGCTAACTGTTGGACAATTTCAATGCTGGCTTCATGTACCCCTCGTTCATACCGATTGATGCGCGTACTGGCGACGAACTCATCAATGCCCGCGGCGATCCCCAGACGTTTTTGGGAAAACCCACTTGCCAGTCGAGCCTGCTTCAGGCGACGGCAAAAAATATCGTTGTAATGGTTACTTGTATTCATAACTACGAGAATCGTAGTTTTTACTTGCTGCCGATACTACGATTAACGTAGTATGACAGTAACAGGTTAAAAGAGGCTGTATCTTAAGCATCATCTTCAGAGGAAATACCTACCATCTGGCGGGACGTTTCCAGCAACTGGAGTTGCGCATCAGGAGAGAGGGCAGCGAAGTTGAGAATCAGTTCAGCAAGATTCTCATCCGAAGTGAACAACCATGGTAGGGGAACATTTAGCACATCAGCTATCCGTGCAGCAGTTTCCATATCAGGCTCATGAACACCTTTCTCGTAGCGATTGAAACGGGTGCTTGCAACAGAAGGATCTACAGCCGCAGCAATCCCCACAGCAGTCTGAGAAATGTCTAAGCGCTGTCGGGCTTCTTTTAATCGACGGATGAAAACATCCCGTTGTCTAAGTCGTTTTTGCATAACTACGAGATTCGTAGTTTTTTAATGACTTAGATACTACGAAAAACGTAGCATGAGGATTGAAGAGGTTACCGAAATGGCTAAAAAAGACTGGCACCCCGCAGACATCGTTGCCGCCTTACACAAGCGCGGCACCAGTCTGGCAAGGCTCTCGCGGGAAGCGGGGCTGGCCTCGTCAACGCTGTCGAATACCCTGACGCGCCCGTGGCCGAAAGGCGAGTGGCTGATTGCCATCGCGCTCGACGTGCATCCGTCAGCGATCTGGCCGGAGCGTTACCTCGACACGGGAAATAAACGTGAACCCCGAAAACCGCTTCACCCCATGACAACAACCGACAACTCCGGGACATAACGACCCGCGCTGTGAGTGGCAGGACGCATTAACCAACGATACCTGACAGGAGAGTTGTTTATGCACACCGAACCACAACCATGCACCATCGCACCACTCGCAGGAGGCCGCCATGTTTCTGGTCTCCCTGGCTGAAGGCTTTATCCACCTGTTCCAGGCCGCAGGCAAAATCTTCCTCGACATGATGACCGGGCTTATCCCGATGCTTATCTGCCTGCTGCTGGCCATCAACTTCCTGATGAAGCTGGTCGGCACCGTGCGGATGGAGAAGGTCGCTGCCCTGCTCGGCCGCTCGCGCATTCTCACCTACGGCGTGCTGCCGGTGCTCGGCTGGTTCTTTATGAGCAGCCCCGGCGCGCTGACGCTCGGTAAGCTCTTACCTGAGAAGAGCAAGCCTGGCTATGAGGACGCACTCGGCACCACTGCCCATCCGCTCACCAGCCTGTTTCCCCATGTGGTACCGTCGGAGCTGTTTGTCTGGCTTGGTGTCGCTGCCGGAGTTAAGGCGCTCGGTCTGCCCGTCACCTCGCTGGCGCTGCGCTATATCGCCGCCGCCATGCTGATTGGTCTTATCCGCGGGATTATCACCGAGTATCTGTTCCTGCGGCTCAGCAAGCGGGGGAATGCGCCATGATGATTTACTGCGCACGCATTACTGCCATCGGGCTGTTTGTCGCCGACGGCCTCACCGACAAAATGCTCATCACCTTCGACAGCAACGGACCGAAAGACTGCCTCGATTACTCGCTGTCGCTGGAGCCGTCGTTCCGGGAAGAAAGCCTGATGATACTGCCCGGCGACCGCCTGCTGCTGGCAGGTCACAACTATCTGGTGACTGCCGTCGGCAAGGGGGCACAGCAGGCGCTGTTTGAACTCGGCCACCTGACGCTGGTGTTCAATGGTGACCTGAATCCCTGCCACGTCGGCGCGGTTCATCTCTCCGGCCAGGTGCCGAAACTCCATGACCTGCACGGTAACCTGGTGATAGAGGAGGGACGCCCATGAACACGGTACTTATTCCTCCCGGTCCCGGTGGCTACGGTAAAGGGTTGTGGCTACCCGTTGGCAGAGGCAAAAAGGTGCTGTCACTGACCGGGCGGGAAATCCATCCCGTCGCGATAGAAATCGGCGCGCTCACCGAATCGGAAATCGTCAACGGCTTCTCAGACATTCCGCCGGATAACAACATTCTGTGCGTAGTGATTAACTGCGCCGGGTCCCTGCGCTGCGGCCTGTACCCTCAGAAGGGTATTCCGACCATCAACGTGCTCCCCACCTGGCGCGCCGGGCCGCTGGCGCACTTTATTACCGAAGAGAACTACGTCTCCGGCGTCACGATGGAGCAACTGGTTCTGGTGGATACCGCCGAAGCGCCGGACGGCGAGCCTGAGCCAGTTCCAGTTCCTGAGCCAGTCATTACCACCGCTCCTCCACCTGCGCGTGGCGCGGAGAAGCTGGTGCGCATGGTCGAGCAGACCGGCACTGCCGTCGGCCACGTTATCGCCCTGCTGTTCGCCGCCAGCCGTGAAGCGGTGGACGTGTCCCTGCGCAACGTTATCCCGTTTATGGCCTTTGTCTCGCTGCTGATAGCGCTGGTGCAGGAGACCGCGCTTGGCAGCCTGATTGCCCACGCCCTGACGCCGCTGGCGAACTCACTGTGGGGACTGGTGCTGCTGTCGCTCATCTGCGGCATTCCGTTTCTCTCCCCGGTACTCGGGCCGGGGGCAGCCATCTCGCAGGTCATCGGCGTAATGATTGGCACCCAGATTGGCGCGGGCGCGATATCCCCGGCCTTCGCCCTGCCCGCACTGTTCGCCATCAACGTACAGGTCGGCTGCGACTTTGTTCCGGTAGGGCTCTCCATGCAGGAGGCAAAACCGGAGACCATTGCGAAGGGCGTCCCCGCCTTTCTGCTGTCGAGACAACTGACGGGACCGCTTGCGGTAATAGTCGGCTGGCTGTTTTCCCTGGGCTTATTCTGAGGACTCAATGATGAACAAAATCAGAGCCGCCGTGGTGGGCGCAGGTATTTACGGCAAACACCATATGAATGCGTACCGCCACAACCCGGACACGGTGCTGGTCGCCATCTGCGACACCGACACAGAGCGCTGTGACGACCTTGCCATGGCCTACGGCGTGATGGGTTATACCCGGCTGGATGTCCTGTTACAGGAGGAAGCCATCGACGTGGTCTCGGTAGCGACGCCGGACCCGTACCACACCGAATCCATCCTCACCGCCCTGCGCCACGGCAAACATGTGCTAGCGGAGAAACCGCTCGCCACCTCGGTACGCGAGTGCGAGCTTATCGTGGAGATGGCGCAGCAGCGGGACCTGCTGGTCGGCGTCGATTTCCACAAGCGCTGGGACCCGGCGGTGATGCGCATTAAGGCTGAACTGGAGAAGCCGGAAGCCGGGCGCATCCTGCGCGGCCATATCAGCATGGATGACGTGATTAGCGTGCCGACGGAGTGGCTGGACTGGGCGGGCGCAAGCTCCCCGGTTTGGTTTCTCGGTTCCCACTGCTTTGACCTGGTGCGCCACCTCTCCGGCCAGGAAGTGGTGTCGGTGTATGCCGTCGGGCAGAAGCGGCTGATGGTCGAATGCGGCCTCGACACCTTCGACAGCGTGCAGAGCCTGCTGACGATGGCCGACGGCAGTTCGTGGGTGGTGGAAAACTCGTGGGTGCTGCCGGAGGGCTTCCCGAAGGACAACGACGGGCGCATCGATATTCTCTGCGAGGCAACCTATATCCGCAGCACCTCGCAGCATCGCGGGCTGGAAATTACCACGCCGGGCATGACGCTCACGCCAAACAGCTATTTCATCAACTACCGCAACGGCGTTGCCAGCGGTTTTGGTATCGACCCGATCAATGACTTTGTGCGGGCCGTCATACATAAAGCGCCGTACCCGGTCACCGCGGTGGACGGACTGGCAGTCAGCCGGATTTGTGAGGCGGTACACCAGAGTCTCGAGAGTCAAAAACCTGTGTCATTAAAATAGTCGCCAGCAGGGATGCTGGTATCCGCAAGCCCGTTTACTCTGTATCCCTAAAGAATGCCGCCATTTGTTATCCTTAATTCAGCATTCATCGTTAACGCCATTAAGTATCCTGTCCCGATAGTCTTCCAACTGATGCCGTTGCAGATAGTTTTCTAACTCCTGTGCCCAGCGCGTTCCTTCGCCGAGCGTCGCGCGGCTATGGGTTGAGGCATAAAGATAGCGTGTATCATAAAGATTAATCAGCGTCTGATTTACACCATCGATTTTGCACTTAGGATTTTTGAGCTGCTGTTCTAAAGCCCGGACAATACGGGCACGATGGTCTTGATCGGTAGCAAAATCCCGTTCCTGCAATTCGCTGAGCACCAGAAATGAAGGTGGAATTTCTTCTGCAATCGCTGCCTGCAAACGATAATGACCATCAAGAATAACAAATGATCCCAGCCCTGCTATATACCAGACAAGTACTGGAGGCAGCGCACCCTCACGGCATTTTTTACGCCACCATTTCAACCTTCCGGCATCAGGTTGTATCGAATAACGCCCAAGTAGCAGGCTACCTCCCCACCACCAATCCACTAATCTGACTTTGTCAGGATTGACCAAATCAGGAAAATCTTCGCCGTAGAGCGTCCAGCTACAGCCGATATCCCCGCTGCTTTCTGGGGAATCAAAACGCCAGCTATTTACAGGAACACGCTGTCCGGATAATTTCGGTAATGGATATTTGGCCTCCATTGGCCTTATCAGCCATCGGCGAGGAGACAGAAGAGGCACTGGCACATTCATTAATTGCCGTGAAAAATAGCGACACCATTCACCTGTCCAGGCCCGTTCGCCTTTGTTTTTAATACCCTCAATATCTTCAGATGTGACAGCCGGTAATAATGTCTGGCAAGCGGAATGATCGGCATTAAACACCAACCAGACACCAGAATGATCTTTCAACATCGATGCCCAGAATAATGTCTTCCCAAAGACCTGCAGCGCCATCCGCCCATAACGACCACTTAGCATTTCCATTGCCACGTCGGTCCTCTGGCTGCTCTTGAGTGTCAGCTCCAGACCCTGCCAGTTATTATTGCGATCAAAAAGATCTTTCCACCAATATTGGGACATTATCATCTTCCCTGATAAACAGAGGGTTAGTCTAAAACCTTTAAAATTGTTCAGGTAGCTATTTATACGTCAGCGTAAACGTCGCCGTGGCATTGGCGGGCCCTGCCGTCACCGCTGAAGCCGTCTGGTAATAACGCGCCTTGAGCTGAACGGTCTCCATCCCACCATTTGGCGAAGTATAATAATCCTTTACCTGCCCGAACTGCGCCGCACTGTTGTCCGGCGCGAAGTAAAGCTGAACCCCAACGCCCGTCGCTGCGGTACTGCCGCTTTCGGAATCAATGGCCATCACGCCTGGCGCATTAGACGCATCCCGGGTGGCATCAATCTGCACATAAATATGCGCGCTTTTATTGCAGTCCAGCACGATATTAAATCCCTTCCAGTCCGTGGTGTAGCCCACGCCGCTGAACTCCCGCTTGTTGTGATCGCCAAGCTGGACCGGCTCATCCACCGATGTTACCGAGCAGGCGGCAGAGGTGACGGTGTTGGTTCCGTTTAGCGTGATGTTAGCAAAGTAAAACTGGTTGACGACCGAAGCGCGCGCCAGTACCCCGTTGGTTAAGGTGCCACTGGTAATATCCCCGGTTTTTATCAGTTCCCCCTTGATCCCATCTCCTGGAATGGAGGCCCATGAGCCCCCGGCATTGTAGGGATAGCTGGCTTCATACGGCAGTACTTTCCCCGATTGAGCAGTGCTCAGCCGTAAACCAACTCCGACGAGATTGGTATTGTAGACGCCGTTGCCATAGCCACTCAGCGTTCCCCATTGCGTCAGCTCCCAGCGAGCGGTCCATGCCTCCCGCTTGCAGCCCGCAATGGCATTACCGTTGTTATAAGCGCCGGTCACCGTCGTCGCGATGACGCTGCCGATCGGCGCATCGCGCTGGACAACCACATTGCCGAAGTTCAGATAGCCGGGCACTTCTCCGGACACGCCGCTGTAAAAGGAACAACTGGCCTCAGCCAATGGCGCAATCGCCATTATCAGCAATAATAAGCAGATGATTTTTTTCATATGATAACCCCGGGCGGTTACTGGTAAGTCAGCGTGAAGGTTGCCGTGGCGTTAGCCTCGCCAGCAGTGATCGCAGACGTTGTCTGGTAATAACGCGCCTTAAGCTGCACCGTTTCAGAACCGCCATTCGGCGAGGTGTAATAGAATTTCGTTTGCCCGAACTGCACCGCGCTGTTATCCGGCACAAAGTACAGTTGGACGCCGATCCCCGTCGCCGCCAGATCGCCTGCCGCGTTGTCCAGCTTTATCACACCGGCAACATTTGACGGATCCTGAGTGGCATCGATCCGGACGTTAATGCGGGAATTCTTATTACAATCCAGCGCAATGTTGAATGCCTGCCACGCCGTGGCAGAGCCAGGTCCCGTGAATTCAGATTTTTTATGCTGGTCCAGCTTCACGTTAACATCCGGCGTCGTGACGCTACAGGCTACTGACGTAATGGTGTTCGTACCATTCAGGGTGGCATTAGCAAAATAGAACTGATTCACCACGGAAGCTCGCGCAAGCATACCGCTATTCAGCGTCCCGCCTGTAATATCACCCGTTTTAATAAGCTCAGCTTTAATGCCATTATTCCCGATGTAAATATAAGTATTCGCGCCTACGCTCTGGTCGTAAGGAATCACTTTATTGGTAGTGGTGTTAGTTAATCGGATACCCACTCCGGAAATATTAGTGTTATAGATATTGCTGCCAAGAGTACTCAGTGTTCCCCATTTACTCAGTTCCCAGCGGTAGGTCCAGGGCTCTGAGCAACCGGCAATCGTTTGACTGCCGTTATAGGCCCCCGTTGTGACCGTGGAGAGGACACTGCCCACCGGTGCATCCCGCTGAACTATCACATTGCCGAAGCTGAGATAGCCCGTGACTTCAGAAGTCAGGCCGGATGAAAATCCGCAGGCAGCCTGTGCACCAAAGCTCATCAGCCACAGGATCAGAAACACACAACCCGATTTAGCTAAGCGACTCATTCCCGGCACTCCTGCGCTATTTCCACGACCGGAACGTTTCCGGCACTCTCCGGCAGTTGGTAATGCACCACGCACTGCTGCGCCCCGTTCCAGCTCACCGCGATCTCGCCCGCTTCCGGCACGCCAGTGAGGTATACCTGGCCGTCGTCGCCGACAATGCCGCTACCCCCCTCTTTCAGCTTCGCCTGCGCGCCGAACGGTACCGGCAGTCCGCGATACAGCAGCGTCATCAGCACCCGTCGCCCGACGCGCGTGTTGAACTCCGCCATCACCACCGCCCCCTGCGTTGGCGTTACGGTCTGCACGGCGGTGTCGATATCCACCTCATCGCCCAGCGTGCTGGTATCCAGCGCAATACGGTTTTTCTTGTACGGGTTGACGTACGGCACCACCGCATAGCCGCGTCCGTCGGTGTAAACGCCGGTGTTGTTCTGCACTTTCGCCTCATCCGCCCCCGGGGCGCTGACCACCGCCAGCGACTCGCCGAGCGGCTGGGAAAGGGTGAGCCCATGCGGATGCACCACCACGCCGCCCTTCAGGCCATAGTTGACCTGCTGCGTATCGTCGTCATAGTTGTAGCCGCCGGTGATTTCCCCCTGCCCGCCCTTGTAATCGGCATTGATATTGCCGGAACCACCGACGCCATGGTTGGTGTAGCTCTGCTGGAGGCTGTAGCTTAAGTTGTTGTCAGCAAGCAGGGTGCCGTTGAGCCCGGCCTGCTGGCGGGTATCACCATGTTTAGCGGTGTTGACGCTGTAGCTGGCCCAGGCGTTATTTGCCGCCTCGCCGGAGAGGAATTTGCTGAGCGGCACCTGGATATTAAAGGCCAATTGCTGATCGGCAGGCTGGGTACTTTCCGGGTAATCGCTGTAGCTGTAGGTGATGCTGTAGCTGATCCCGTTAATATTCCCGTTCCAGCCGGTGCTCAGGGTGCGTTCATAACCGTCCTCTTTCCAGTAATCCTGCTGGTAGCCGGAGACAAAAATCGATCCGTAGCTGCCTACGCTCTGGCTGAGATCCAGCTGAAGCCGCTGGCGTTTGTTGTATGTCATCCGCCAGCCATCATCGCTGTCCGAGCGCAGATCGTTCGCCTCCTGGAAGGTGTAGAAACCCTCCGTGGAATAGCGGTAAGCCGCGAGCGTGAAGCTGGTATCAGTGGTCTGAAAATCCTTCGAGTACTGAACCCGGTACGACTGGCCGTCGTGGGTTTCATCGTTGTTGAGGGTAGTATGCGCGGCGGTAATATCAGCCGAAAGCGAACCCAGCTCGCCAAGGCCAAAACCCAGCCCCGCCGCTCCGGACTGGTAATCCTCCGAGTACAGCGTGCCGCCATAAACAGTAATGGCATGCGGCAGGCCGTAAATCGCGGTCACCTGGCCGAACTGCGGTTCGTCGCTGTCCTCATTGCCGCTCCGGTACTTCCCGGCGGTGAGGGCATATTTCAGATGCCCTTCACGCTGCATAATCGGTACCGCAGAAAAAGGCTGGATGAAGGTACGTTCGCTGCCATCCGCTTCTTTGATGGTCACTTCCAGGTCACCGCTGCCCGAGGTTGGGTAAAGATCGGTGATGGTAAACGCCCCCGGCGCAACATAGCTCTGGTAGATGATGTAGCCATTCTGCTTAATGGTCACCTGGGCGTTCGACTGCGCAATACCGCGGATCACCGGGGCGAACCCGCGCAGGCTGTCCGGCAGCATGTTATCGTCAGAGGCAAGCTGCGCGCCGCGAAACTGCACGCTGTCAAAGATGTCCGACGGAGTGTAGCTGTCGCCGAGCGTGAGCTGCCCTTTCAGGCGCTGGATATCCCGCTGGAGATAGGTGTTCACCGAATCCCAGTGGCTGCCGTTTTCGTCATCATAATTCCAGGTGGAATAGTTGCGCAGCCGCCACGCGCCGAGGTTCAGGCCGCCTTGCAGGTTAGCGTAGTAGTTGTCATCAGAACCGTTTTCCCCATTGCGCCAGGTATTGCTGCCGCTGAGGTTATAGTTCAGCAGCGCGGCAAGCACCCCTTCGTCCCATTCAGACGGATCTACTGCGCCTCTGGCGCTGGCATCCATTGCCGCCTGCGGGATACTCACATTCAGTTGCAACTGACTGAAACGCAGATCGGTGGTGGCCATCGGGATGTAGTGGCCAATATTTTCCAGCGGCTTTTCAGGGGGTAGCGCCGCCAGCGCGGGAAAGACGTCCGTTTTGACGCCCCAGGCTTTGAGCATCGCGGGCGTGACCTGCGCGCTGAGCTTTTTGTCCGGCCCGGAGATAAAGGCAATATCCTGCGCCTGTCCCTGCCGTTCACCATTCACATAGACCGTGACCCGGTAAGTGCCAGGTAGCTGGCCGTCGGCTTCAGCAAAGGTGGATAAATCCGCCACCGGCTGGCCGGGATTGTCGATCTCCAGCGCATGAGGGTTGAAGATCTCACGGGCCTCCGCGTGACGGAGATACCCCAGCAGCAGAACCATCACCAGCAGCAACGCCAGCAGAAATACCATCAGCCGGGAAGTTGGATTTTTCATCTCTTCCTCCCTCACAGCCTGCGGCTTTCAGTCTGGCTGACGCCGCCGTAGTCACTGATGGCCTGCCAGCTCACGCTGGAGACAGATGCTGAAGGGAGCGTGAAACTCGCGCTGCCTTTCGGCGGCACCATGTCCGCGTCTTTAATCTCCTGCCCGTCCACCTTCAGGGTAAATAACGTGACGTAATAAGAGGTAGGGTTACTGATGGTAAGACGGTTGCCGCTGCGGGCGACGGAGAGCTGGTGATAAGCGGTCTCGGGCCGACCGTCCAGCCCGGCGGGACGGTAGAACAGCTTCAGGCGCGACTTCACCACCACCTGCAACACATTGGTGCGCGGTTTACTGTCATCAGTCGCGGGGATAGATTTTACATTCAGCCAGAAGACCGACTCCCGGTCCTGCGGCAGATTTCCCCCGGTACGCACAATGCGCAGGATATTCTCTTCACCCGGGTTAATACGAAACAGCGGCGGGGTAACGATAAACGGCGCTTTCGCATTTTGCTCACCGCTGTCCACCCAGCTTTGAACCAGATAAACACTGGATTTCTCGGGATTACGAATGGATGCGGAGGTCTCTTTTTTATCTCCGTCATAAATGACGCGTGTGCCGCCAATCACTATTCCGGCCTGCGCCTGCACGGTAAAGGAGGCCAGCAATAGCGCCAGCGCAACGTCTGCATACCTGTTCATCTTGTTATCTCCGGGCGAAAAATACGCATCCCTGCGAAACGTTCCCTGTTATGCGGCGGTACACCGGGTAGGATGGGAGGAGGAATGTACCCCGCGACGGCACAGCGTTATTTGTAGTTAATGGTGAACTGCGAGGTACCGTTCGCCGTCCCGGTTGTGACCGCGGTGCCGGTAGAGACATAGCGAGCGATAAAGTCCAGCGAATTGGTGCCTTCTGCCAGCGGGTAATCCGTCGATGCCGTATGCAGCGGGATCGCGGTGCCATTTCTGTCGGCAATTTCGATACCCACGCCGGTAGCGATCCCGGTGCCGCTATCCAGCGCCAGCAGATTCTGGTTTACGCCATCAGAGGTACCGTCAAATTTCACATTTGCCCCCGTTACGGTGTCAGGGCAATCACTCAGGCTGAGCGTGAAACGCGTAGGTGCCGCCTTCATCCCTGCCGCACCGTTAAGAGCGGTCTGCGCGACGTTGCCTAAATCAACCGGTAGATTTTGTGAGCCGGTATCGACGGTACAGGTTTGATCGGTAATGCTTCCGGTAAAATGAATGGTTCCGTCAGCGGCTAAAGCGTTACCCGCCACCAGCAAAAAACACGCGCTTAACATCATTTGTTTCATACAGTTCTCCTTGTGAACAATCGTTCAGGGCTCAGCCCTGCTTCACTCTGGCGGTGAAAAAACCTGCGGGAGACTTTCCCGTTAGTGCCAGAGTGGTGAGTTCAGAAGAAAATCTGGTGGAAGATGACAGTGAAAAATAAAATGTTAGCGCTGGCTGAAAAGAATGGTCGGAATGGCATAAAACAGTAAAGCGGTGAGCGAATGAAAACTGGCAACGTGAACCTCTAAAGCACGTTGCCAGCAAGGGCCAGAGGAACATCATATATCTGCTACGTTTTATTTTTATTTAAAAACAGAGAGATAATCCGTTATCAAAAGGGGTCTCAGAAAAATTTTGACACTTTGCTAAATTTTTCTGATACTACTTTACATTCTGGCACTAATTGTGTGGTTTTCTCTCATATTCCCCCAGACATTCATAAATCTCTGCGTATTTGTCGCCGTATAAATCACCGTATGCCGGATGTTCCGGTGCCCCAGATAATCCTGTATCAGACGCGTATCACGCCCCAGATCCGCCAATGCGTAGCCGCATCCGTGCCTCAGCATATGGGGATATGCGGAAATGCTGACACCGCCCAGTTCGCCGTAACGTCTGAGCAATAACCTGACCTGGTGGCGCGACAGCGGGCCTCCTTTCTGCGACAGAAAAAGCCAGTCGCTGTCTGCCTCCCGCCAGCGTCGGCGCACCTTTAGCCAGCGCATCAATGCGGGCAGTTCAGCATCAAACAGCGGATGCTGCGTCGAGAGGCTGTTTTTAAGCCGTCGGACATAGACCGAACGCCCAACCAAATCGATATCCGACAGGCGCATTCCGCATAGTTCACTGACCCGCAGACCGTGTAAAAAACACATCTGAATCAGGCAGTAATCCCGCTCAAAATGGATCCCTCTGTCCGCTGCAAGCAGTATCTGTCCCACTTCATGGCGGGTCAGATGTTTTCGTTTTACTGGCATAAGTCTTGCTCCTTAAACACAAAAAAAATGAAGAAAAAAACAGGCCGGAACCACTTTCGTAGCCCGGCCTGAACCACAGAATAACACCAGAAAGCCCAGCAAAGGTTGATGACAGACTCAACAATTTTCACGGGCTGGTTCCAGTTTTCAGCAGTGATCGTATGAGCATTGCGCTACACCCGGCAGAAGAAAACTCTGTTGCCGGAGGCGTTATGCCAGACCGCCCTTCTCTTCTGTTGCCCCTGATGCTGTGCGCCGCTTTCCCGCTCAGAGCCATTACCACGCCGGAAATTGCCGCTTCCGCCCTGTCGCCGGACTGCGTGAACTATCGGGTTGTCGGATTGTGCTACTGGCTGTACTGCTCGCCGTTCGGCTGTACGGTGCGCACGTCGGTGAAGGTCAGTCATTTTCGTCCGGATCTGGTGGTCTCGGCTTACAGCAACACCGGGCAAAGTCCGTGGACGGAGATGTCGTTACTCAGCCCACCGTTGCCCGGTGTTGCCGAAGGCGGCGGCGATACGAATCCTCGTTCTGCCAGCCAGCACAGCAAGATCCGCTTTAAGAATGCCGATGCTATCGGCTTCCCGGCAGGCGATGAACTGGCAAAATTTTTCACCCAGTTTGGCTATATCTGCTCACCTTCATCGCAGCCTTTTCAACCGTACTTTCTGAGTCAACTCGATACGCTGGCGTGGCGCAGCGGTGTGCCGGAAATGACCTACCCGGAGGCGCTGACGCCGGGCATGCGGGAAGTCGGTCGGAACGGCGATATGTGGGGCAATATCTACCCGCGCGCCGGAGCCATCAGCCAGACGCACGATTACAAAGCCGCTGCCGTTATCGCCCAGCGCGCGGCCGATCTGGTGACGCGTACCGGGCAGCCGCATATCTATACGCCGCTGACCACCTCATCGCGCGCCGGATACTGGCCGCCCTCCCCGGTTATCGAAGGCGACAGCGATAACCATCGCTGGCAGATGCTCACGCCGAAAAAATCCGCCGCCTGCTCGGTGTTCCCGGATGGCAGCGCCACCGACACCTACGCCGACAAACTGGCGGAGGATGGTGCGTACGCCTGGACGCTGTGGCGGCCTTACAAATGCTGTCCGCGCCGCGGGCAAACCTTTCTCGGCAGTACGGGTTAACGGAGGCGGCGATGAGAGTCTTTTGCCTGGTCTTACTGTTTTTCGCCTGGCTTTGCGTGGCGGCAGACGACTACAGCTTCCGCACGCGAGGCGCGGTTGACGACCTGCTTTACTACCAGATTGGCGGCGGCGAGGCGGTGATGCCGCCGCCCGTGCGCCGCAGCCCTTCACCGCTCAGCGTGGGAATTGGCTGGAACGCCGATATGATGTGCGGCAATTTCGATATCAACACCACGGTGCGCAACCAGCTCAACGGTATCACCGACGGCTTCCAGCAACTGATGGGCAACGTCATCCAGAGCGCCACCGGGGCGGTCGCCAGCCTGCCCGCCATGGTTATCCAGCGCGCCAACCCGCAGCTTTATGATCTGCTGACCAATGGCGTGCTGCAGGGGCGGCTGGATTTTGATAAGTCGCTGCTGAACTGCCAGAAAATGGCGGAGAAAATGACCGATTTAGCGGCCGATTCCGCCTGGTTTTCCGGAGCCAAAGCGGAGAATTACCAGTCCCTCGCCGCCAGCGATAATGACGCCATCCGCACCGACCAGAAAGCGGCAAAAGAGGCCGCTGAAAAGGGTAAACGCTGGGTGGGCGGCGAAAAGCGCGGTGGCAAAGGCCAGCAGCCGATTAAGGTGGTGCATGACGCCACCGCCGCAGGCTGGAATATCCTTAACCAGCAGCCCGCCACCAGCACCACTTCTCTTACATCCTCTGAATGCGACGGGGAACTTTGCACCACCTGGAAATCCCCTGAAGAGGCCGCCGGGTGGATGACCCGCGTGGTCGGCGAGCAGACCATCAGCGTGGCGCAGGCCACCGACGATCCGGACGCACGTTCCGGCGCACAGGCGGGGATCGGCCTGCATCCGCTGATCGACGAAGAAAAGGCGAAGATCCTCCCCCTCCTGACAGATCTGGTTAATGGCAGTCAGAAACCCGGCTTCGACAACCTGGCGAAAGCCTCCGGCGGATCCATGCAACTGACCCGTGGCATCGTGGAAGCGCTGCGCGACGATCCGGATATTGCAGTTCTCACCGACCGGCTGGCGGGAGAGCTGGCGCTGGCCCGCGTCACCGAACAGGCGCTGCTGGCCCGGCGCACGCTGCTTGCAGGTATGCGCGAACCGAATATCGCCAACGTCAAAGAGGCGCAGGAGAGCCTGAGCAGAACCACCGCCCAACTGGATGAAGAACTGAGTCAGTTAAAGCTGGAACTCGATTTCCGCCAGGCGCTGACGCGCAATACCGCAAGCCAGATCCTGCAACGCAAACAGCAGCGCGACCAGCTTCAGGGCCAGGCGGTGGAGGTGCCGGACGACAGCGACCTCCGCCTGCATCAGTTGAATAACCCGCAGCCGGACAGCCCGCGATGACCGCCAACAGCTATTTTGAGTACGTACTCACCCTGCTCGGCTGGCTGGTGAACAACGGCGTGTGGCAGACGCTGACCGCCACCGGGCTGTTCGCCCTGCCCCTGCTGGCGAAGCTGATTGCCCTGTGGCTGAAGGCGCGCGGCCAGGGGGCGGATGAAGGCAACGTCGCCCGCCTGCTGGTCGTCTGGATGGAGCACTCGCTCTACAGCGCCCTGCTGGTGATCCTCTTCGCGGGTGTGCCGTTCCTCAATGTCGATATCAATACCCTCACCTACGACAGCCAGCGCACCAAGCAGTGCGGCTGGTCGGTGGTACAGCCCGGCGATTCCGGCTATGCACCTTTGATTAATGAACTCAGCGGCCAGAGCGCTTCCGTTCCGATGTGGTGGTACTTCACTCATGCGCTTGGCAAAGGCATCACCAGCGCCGCCGTCGCCGTATTGCCCTGCAAGCCGGACCTGCGCCAGTTGCGCTTTGAGGTGCAGCACACCCGGATCGCCGATCCGGCGCTGGCGCAGGAGCTACAGGATTTCGTTAACGACTGCTACGGGCCGTCGCGGGCAAGGCTCAAGCGGCTGGGCAGCGATATCAGTGAGGAGCAAAGCCGGGAAGTGGACTGGGTGGGGTCGCCTTTTTACCTCTCCACGCCGGGCTATTACGACCACGATCATTCCCGCTCGCCCCGCGCTGCCTGGCCTTATGACGCCAGCCGCGACGACGGTCTGAGCGAGACGGGTGGCGGTGGCTATCCAGCGTGTAAGGAGTGGTGGTCCGATGGTGATGCGGGGCTGAAAAATCGGCTACTGAAGCAGGTCGATACCACGCTCTGGCAGCAACTACAAAAACTGGGGCAGTCGAAAGAGGAGTATGAAGAAGCAGTACTGCGCTCGCTGGTGAGCCCGCGCAATCTGCAGGTATCGCAGGGCGGGCTGGTGTACAACGGGTTTGGCGGGAGTGCGGGAGATAACTTGAATGCATCGCAAGCGTTAAGTCGGTTGGGGAGTATCGCCGGAATGTCAATTTCCAGCCTCGCTTTGTTCCCTGCTTTCGACAGCGTGCGCCAAGCGCTGCCAATGGTACAGGCCTTCCTCGAAATGGCGCTGGTCATTTTGATACCAGTAGTCCTGCTATTTTCGGCATGGGAGATTAAAACTGTCATCACGCTGAGCTTTGTGCAGTTCGCCCTGCTCTTTCTTACCTTCTGGTGGGAGCTTGCTCGCTGGCTGGATAGCTGGCTGATGGAAATTATCTACAACGCAGAGAGTGCTTCTCACTTTAACCTGTATGGGTTGCAGAACGCTTCTGATGATTTGATCGTCAATGTGGTGATGGGGACGATGTTTGTGGTGCTACCTGCGTTCTGGCTTGGGGCGTTGACGTGGGCGGGAGTGAGAGTTGGCGGTGCTGTGACTGGGGTTGTGTCTGCGGGAAGTGGAGATGTTAAGAATGGTGCCAAGCAAGTGGAGAAGATGATGGCGAGGTAAGAGTCAATGGTAATACATGTATATAGTAATGAAGTCAGTCACCTACTATAAAAGAGAATTATTTACGTTAAAAAAATTCAAAAATGCCTGCTGATTACGTAAAATATTACGTAATCATTTTCATATATTTTGAAGGGACATAACAATGCAGCCTTTTGACGCAGATTATTGTTACTCATTCCCTGCTGTGCGTGGGATTCAGGCAGGCCGCCCATTTTATATCGCTACCTGCCCCATGCGAATCATACCTAAGATCTTTAACTTCGATGAGAATGAAGTCCCGCCAGAGCTACGGGCTCAGCGTATCCTGAATAAGTCTCGAATCCCCGAGATGGTAAGATATCTTCTTGAAAATCCAAAAGACTATGTTTTTTCAGCCTTAACCGCATCTATAGCAATTGATGTCCAATTTGATGAGTTTCCTGGCTCAAATAACCTCGGGATGTTACGCGTCCCTATGGAAGCACAGATACTCATAAACGATGGACAACATCGTCGGAAGGCCATTGAAAACGCGCTGGAAGAACGTCCAGAATTAGGACAGGATAATATCCCTGTGCTCTTTTTCGTCGACGAAGGATTAAAACGTAGTCAGCAAATGTTCGCAGACTTAAACAAATACGCGATCCGTCCAAGCCCTTCATTATCAACGTTGTATGATCATCGCGACATCAGTTCTAACCTTGCGCGTTATCTGGCAATGTCGGTTGAACCATTCATAGGGCTTACAGAGTTAGAAAAATCCAGCATCAGTACGCTTTCAAACAAGCTGTTTACCTTGAGCAGTATCAAACAGGCGACACGAGCGCTGCTAGGTAAAGATCCCAAAGATGGCAATCTTGAAGAGAATACAAATATTGCTACGCAATATTGGCAGGCGATCGCTCAAGTTATGCCAGATTGGCAACTTGCAGCCAGAAAAGAAGTTTCACCAGCACAGTTGAGACAAGATTATGTACACGCGCATGGTATTGGCCTTCAAGCACTGGGAATGCTGGGTCGCTCACTCCTGACCGAAGAGCCAGAACACTGGCAGCAGAGAGTCGCAGTGCTCAAGACTTTTGACTGGCGAAAAAGCAACCCAGAATTGATTAAGCGAGCAATGCAACATGGTAAACTGAGCAAGACTAGCGTATCGATTCAGTTAACCTGTAATGCGCTAAAAATAGCGCTCTCCCTTCCCCTCACTCCTGAAGAGCAGGAGCTTGAAGCTCAAATGGTTGTCTCATGAGTAAACTGGTACAGGCCTATGATCTGGCCGAATACGAAGATTTTATTAATCAAGAGCAATTCGCAGGAAGACCTCTTTCTGAATATATTGCTGAAATTCAAAGAATTTATTGTGCGGATAAGCGCCCGTGGGTGATTGGCTATAGTGGAGGAAAAGACTCCTCAGCAGTCATAACGCTAGTGTATCTTGCCCTGCTCGGCTTACCACCTGAAATGCGCAGCAAAGATGTTTTTGTTGTTTCTTCTGATACGCTTGTCGAAACTCCAGTTGTTGTGGATCTGATAAAAAAAACAATGACTCAGATCGAGGCAGGAGCAAAACGTAATGACCTGCCTATAACACAACATGCGGTGACGCCCAAAATACATGAAACTTTCTGGGTAAATCTGCTTGGGAAAGGCTACCCAGCACCGACTCGTAGCTTCCGCTGGTGTACTGAACGAATGAAAATAAACCCAGTCAGTGACTTCATTAAGGATAAAGTTAGTCAATTTGATGAGGTAATCGTAGTGCTGGGTTCACGTAGCAGCGAAAGTGCTTCTCGTGCACAAGTAATTGCAAAGCATAAAATTGATGGTTCCCGATTAGCACGCCATACCACTCTTGCTAACGCCTTTATCTATACCCCTATTGATACATGGGATGTAGAAGACGTATGGAAATTATTGCGTGGTGCATTCCGCTATTCACCTGATGATATTGAAGAGTGGGAAAGCCCATGGGGTGGAAATAACCGTCCTCTATGGACGCTGTATATGGATTCATCCGCTCAAGGCGAATGCCCACTAGTTATTGATGACAGCACACCATCATGTGGTAACTCACGTTTTGGCTGCTGGACCTGTACTGTTGTCACCAAAGATAAGGCAATGGAGAGCCTCATTCAGAATGGAGAGGAGTGGATGTCTCCGCTCCTGAAGTATCGTGATCTATTGGCCTTCACCACCGATCCAGTAAACAAAGATACCTACCGTAACTACAAGCGCCGTACGGGTAAAGTAAGCTATCAGTATGCGAAGGATGGTGAAGAGCTGACTGCAGAGCGTAAACATGTGCCCGGTCCATATTGGCTCAAATATCGTCAGGAATGGTTAAAGGAATTGCTGACAATTGAGCGTGATATGAATGCTCAAGGCAACACTATTACATTAATTACTGAAGCAGAGTTGCATGCAATACGACAGGAATGGCTGAAAGATCCAAACGAGCCTGACTGGTACGACACCTTACCGGGTATTTATCGTGAAGTTTACGGTAAGGACTTGGATTGGGTTATAGATGATCAATCGCGTTTCGATGCTAGTGATGCTGAACTCCTTGAGCAGATTGCCCAAGGATTTGATGTCGTCCCTGAAATGGTCATGAAGCTGATCGAACTTGAAGTTTCTATGGAAGGGCTCAGTCGACGCCAGGGAATCTTCGAGAAACTAGGTACGATACTTAAGCAAGACTGGGGAAGCCTTGAAGAAATCAAGCAACAGCAGGAAGATTTGCAGAAACGAAATGAGCGCGATGTTCATCAAGAAGAAGTTGCAAGACTGGAAGCCGAATTGCAGACGTTACAACGAAGAATTGCCGATGTAAGCGAACCAAATCTGCTCACCAGTGAGGAAAAAGAACGTGTTAATTAAACAGCTGGTACTACGTAATTATCGAGTTTTTAATGGCACCCACATTATCGATCTGGCCCCCAAAAAACGCCAAAATGATGATAATCCAAGGCCTATCGTGCTATTTGGTGGATTGAACGGCGCGGGGAAAACATCAATACTCTCCGCAATCCGCTTGGCCTTATACGGAAGACTAGCATTTGGTTCAACGACTCAGCAACAAGAGTATGTTGAGGAGCTTAGTGCCCTGGTGCATAACGGTTCATCTTCCGGTGATCAGCCAGATGAAGCATCAATAGAGCTCATTTTTACATACAACAAAGGCGGTAAAGAGGCCGAGTTTACTGTTACCCGTACATGGCAAAAAGGAAAGCGCGATAAGCTCGCACTTCAGCAGGATGGCAAGCTTATTCAGGGCTTAGGCTACGACCAATGTCAGGGCTTTTTGAATGAACTGATCCCTCATGGAATTGCTGATTTGTTCTTTTTTGATGGCGAAAAAATTGCAGAACTTGCTGAAGATGAATCTGGCAATATTCTTCGTACCGCCGTACGACGCCTGTTAGGGTTAGATTTAATTGAAAAGCTCCGTAACGATTTAATGATTTTCGTTAAACGCCAGCAATCTAATCAACTTGCTGAATCTCAACAGCAAAAGCTAGCCGAACTTGAGAATCAAATTAGAGACTTAGCATTCAAAACAGAAGAGATTCTAGAAAAGGCTGATTTTGCAAAAGCACGCATTGATTTAATCTCTAAGGAAATTGTACATCACGAAACCCTTCTAAATGCACAAGGAGGTGCTTTCGCCCAAACAAAAAACCAAGAAAAACAAAAAGTTGATACTCTTTTAAAGGAAAAAGATCGTCTGGAGAAAGCGTTGCGTCATGAATGTGACAGCTCCTTACCGTATGCTTTAGCACCTAAAACTCTGAGCCTTTTGCTTGAGCAAATAGGTACTGAGATACAAATAAAACAGGCTAATAGCTTTGAGAAGGAATTAAATCAATTCCTAACGCAACTCAAAAATGACATATCGTACCGCTCAGTAAGTACAGCTAAGATTGCAGCTGAAGCCATTGAAGACAATCTCAAAGTATATCTTGCAGATAAACCTAAAGGTGAATTGTTGTTTGATATCTCTGAGCGTGAAGCGGGGATGATTCAACAATCCATTGAGCAGGATTCTCAGAAAGCCTGGCAGCGTTTCGATCTTTATCGAAATGAGCTTGCACAAGTAGAAGAGCAATTGGAACAAGCTGCTGCTAACATTGCCCGAGCCCCTGAAGATGATCAGCTAATGGGGATTTTTGAAAACATAAGAGAGTTGGATCGCCACCGTGAAAATAAACGCCAAGAGTATCGCTTGCTTCTGGAAGAAGCCAAACATTTAAAACAAAAACAACTTGATTGTGCTCGGCAAATTCAAAAAGCACACGATACAGCTCGCAGTCAACATAGTTTTAACAGTGCATTCAATAATGCACGTGAGACAATTAATTTGCTTGACCGTTATAGTGAGCTATTAACTCAGGCAAGAGTAAAAACGCTTTCAGCTAACTTTGAAGTTGCTTATCGTAAACTAGCTCGTAAAGAAGATTTGCAGCTGAATGCCCATATTAACCCTGAAACTTTTGATGTTGAACTGGTGGATGAGCGAAATAAAATTATCAATCGAAAATTACTCTCCGCTGGAGAAAAACAAATCTATGCAATAGCCATTCTTGAAGCTCTAGCCAAAACCTCAGGTCGAGATCTGCCAGTTATTATTGATACTCCACTTGGACGCCTGGACTCTCAACATAGAGATAAATTAATTAACCATTATTTCCCGTATGCTAGCCATCAAGTAGTACTGTTATCTACTGATACTGAAGTTGATGAAAGATATTTTGTTGATCAGCTCCGAGATGACATATCTCATGCTTATGAGATTGTATTTAATGCTCATACGAAATCATCTTCACTTAAACCAGGTTATTTCTGGGAACTAACGAAGGAGGCAGTCTAATGCTCCCGAATAGAATGCAACTTAGTCGACAGACTGAAGAACAACTAAAGCGGCTAAAAAGTTATACAGGGCTAACGCCCAATGTTGCGGCTCGACTGGCATTTTTTCGATCAGTAGAAAATGGTTTTAGATATAGTTTACAAAAAGATAACATTAAGTTAGATGGTAATCTGGTTCTTGATAAAATAACCTGGCTTGGTGAAACAATGCAGATTACAGAATTAACTCTGGAATTTCTTTATCCCGGAGCTTCAACAAAAGAGATACTAAAAGCATGGGCTGCTCATGTTGAAGATGGAATATCAGGAGTGCGTAACTTCAGAAGATTACGAGATTTTTGTCTAGCTTTGTAAAATTAAGCCCTCACACGAGGGCTAATTTTATAAGCAATAACTCACAAATCCTAAATTGATAAAGGCCAGATATCCGGCGCTCTCATAGCTATTTCATGCCCGCGTCTATCTATAATCTCCGCATTCCAATACAAACCATCTTCAAACAGTGAAAAAATATGTTTTGTTTCAGGAAAAATTGAATCTGAATATTCTTTTGCTTTCTTATCGAACGTTTTATTTTTTATACTCTGATTAATTTGTTTATGAAGCAATGTAAGGTTACCAATATTATAGATATAATCTTTTATATAAGCCCCTTTAGGAAGAGAAAACTTTTCGTCCTTCTCCCATAAAGAACAAACCTGAGGAATCACATGTTCCAAATGAACCTCACCATAATTTGGAATGCTTTGTTCTTTATTCATGAAAAGGTAGTGCTTAGATAAAATATACTTCGCTATTTGATTATCATGGGCTTTAAATTGGCGCATTGAGTTAATGAAAGCATCATCACCGATTTTGTCACCTTGGGATAAAAAAGGCTCTAAAATGGATGTTTCATCTTGATTTGCTTGTAATCTTTTTATAACCTCATCAAGTATTTTTTTTGCCCCGCCAACGGAATAATCACCTATAGTGATCCACCTGAATAAGAACGATAAACTCATTTTAGCTAAAGAACCAAGCATTTCTGGTTTATACTGATGAGTATACATCAACAATGGTAGGCAGGTTGTATACTTGAGACTATTTATTTCACCGCAAAATGCAAGATATTTATCCTTCCCTGTCTGATGAATACTAGTGGGAAAAAGAAGATCACCAGAAGCATAAATTGAAAAATCACAAGCAATATCTTTTAACTGTTTAGAGAAAGATAAAATATCATTAGATTTATCTATGAAAACGCCGATATTTTTATATAACTCTTTCTTTGTAATATTAGCGCCTTGTATTGCTTCCCAATATACTCGTAAAAAATCAACAGGTGACAATCGACTAGATTCCACAGAGGAAATCATTGCCTCCCAGTTATTTAGTAATACTTCGCTGGTGTGCTCATCACCATTGGCCTTCATCAATATCTTATTTTTTAATAGATCTGCCACACTTAAATCCATTCCTTTAGAATTTAAGGACTCAAAAAGTAGAAAAGCATCATAATCAGTTTCAACTTCAATTGTTATAAATTTTAACCTTTTTACAATATGCACGAGCGTACTATAAATTTCCTGTAGTGCATCTTTACCAGTATACTCTTCAATAATTTTTTGAGTGAATGTCTTCTTCGTTTTGAGAAGCCTTTTATCACTTTTGTTAATCTTATTAATAGCATCTTCAATACTAAAAGATGTCACGCTTTCATCACGCACTATATATTCAAAAAGTTCATTGTCCTTTTTATTTAATCGTAAATAATAGTTATCTGGTTCACTGGGTTCTCTTAAACGAGCACGGGCAACTTTAGATAACTTTTTTGCTAGCTCAAGAGATGTCGGATTTCGCTCAACCTGCTCAAGGACTTTATGATTTGAAGAAAAGGAATCACCTAGACTGGCAAAAACTTGAAATAACATCGAAAAAGTGGCCAGTCGTTGTTGACCATCGACGATATCAAATATATCACTATCCTTTTCATGTTTTTTAAGTACGATAGTACCCATGAAATATTCTGATTGCTGCTTGTGAGATATAACGATATCAGTCCAAAGAGTTTCTACTTCATTAACTGACCAAGAGTAATCCCTTTGGTAATCAGGAACAGTATATTTTGTTTCTAAGCCTGTGAGAATTTTTTCGAGGCTCTTGCTCTCTGGGATGATGTTCATCTCAACGATTTCCTTATGACGGGTAATAGTAATATCAAAACTAGGGTTATGAACTACTATACATTATGAGCGCAATTGAAACGATTTTTTCTAAAAGTGAAGACGATATATCTTGAAAGAGTCTTGAGGCGATGGATAGTTACATGTCTCTCCCGTATAAACATACCAGAGTGTTAGCTATGTTTTCATCTACAGCTGGAGACTTTTTTTTGATGAAAAATCGACCAAACGACTTCCAGACCTTGATCTACCTAACTAGTTGTAAAATTGAGGGACACTGCCTAGATCTACCGAAATTATCTAAAGTAATTTAGACAGTAAAACGCAACGGGCCTTTTCGACCCGTTGTTCGTTATATCACCGCAGTTCTATCACTCGCGCCCGCTCAGCCTGCTTTCGGTAGTGGTCGTATCGCTCCCGGAACCATGCTTGCTGTTCATCACTCATATTGCCGGTCACGGCATCGATATCCACTGGCTGGCCCAGGGCGTGCATACGGGCAAAACTGCGCGCCAGAAAATCAAAATTCTTCAATGCGTTTATATCTTGTTGGTTCATTAGCATATCCCTCCAGTCATTGTGTTTACTGTTCAAGGTCATATGCTTTTCTGATTTCAGTATCCGCCTGAAAAAGATCATTTTTTGAGCGATGCGTGCGAATCAATCTGCCTGCGTTCACATTTCAGGAACGACAAAACTCTTCAGCCCCGGTAATGATTTTCCCCTCCCTTTTATCACCCGCGCAGAAAACACTACCGCCAGCCATGCAGTAAGTTCGCCATGTATCCGGAAGGCGCGAACGGCGCAGATGCGCAGGATATCCGTACCATTCCATCCCGCAGGGAAACGCCCTGCGAAGGGTGTTCCCTGCTCATTTACAGGAGAAACACCATGTCGCTTTTCGATAAAAAACCGTCGTTAATGCCGGTGGTTATCGCCCCTGATGTCTGGCAATCCGCTGTGGAATTTCCCGCCGACCCGCAGCAGGTGGAGGAACGGCTGGGCAATCTGTTGCTCGCCGTACTGCTGACCCTGCGCACCGCCGGGACGTCCCGCAAGAAAGTCACCTTTACGATCTACTGCCAGCCGCCGCAGGGCGATATGAAAGTCCCTGTCGCATTACCGCTGTCGCTCAACTATCACGGCCACTATGTGCAGGTCTCGATGGCTGAACAGGCATAACCTCTCTCCGCCGGAGTCACTTCCGGACGGAGGTGGTTCCGGCTTCTTCCATGAGGATCGCACAATGGACAGAAGCAACGATATCTACCAGAAAGTCACCGACCAGATTATTGCTGAGCTGGAAAACGGCAATGTGCCGTGGATCCGCCCGTGGCGCGATGGCGAGCCGCCATTCCCGATCAATGCGTTATCCGGTCGACCGTATCACGGCATCAACGTGCCGCTGCTGTGGAACAGCGCCGACAAGCAGAGCTTCGCCAGCGACCGCTGGCTGACGTTCCATCAGGTCAGCGCGCTCGGCGGACAAGTGCGTCGTGGAGAGAAATCCTCTCTGGCAGTGTTGTATCTGCCGCGCACGCAGGAAGAGACCGATACACTCGGCCAGCCGTTGCTGGATAAAGACGGCGAGCCGAAGGTACGGCATTTTGGGATCATTCGAGAATTTCGGCTGTTTAACCTGTCGCAGTGCGACGGCCTGCCGCAGTCGCTGTTCGAGCCGTTTACCCGGCCCGCAAAGCCTGTGGAGATGGCCGAAGCCATTGCAATGAACAGCGGCGTGACGCTGCGCCATCGCCGCCAGTCGAAAGCGTATTACAAACCCGCGACCGACCTGGTGATGATGCCGCACCCGCAACAGTTTGAAAGCAGCGAGGCGTACTACGCCACGCTACTGCATGAACTGACGCACGCTACCGGACACGCTTCACACCTCAACCGCCCCGGTATTGCCGGAGCGGAACGCACCGAAGCGCTCTACGCCGCTGAAGAATTAGTGGCGGAGATGGGGAGCGCCTTCCTGTGCGCCCATTGCGGCATTCAGGGCAGGCTCCAGCACGCCAGCTATATCGGCTACTGGCTGGATATCCTGCGCCAGGATAAGCGGGCGGTGATCCGCGCCAGCGGTATGGCGCGCCACGCCAGTGAATGGCTGCTCAACGCTGTACCACAACCCTGTCAGCTTAGCGCCTGACAGCCCACCCGCACGGGGAGTCTTCCCCGTCGGGGAGTTGCTCCCCTTCAATATTCCCCAAAATCATGCGGGTTGCAAGAAGACGGCGACGCAGCGAATACCCGGGAGCGTAGACAAACTACGTGACCGGGGTGAGCGAGGAAAGCCAACGCACCTGCGGCCTGAAGTATGAAGGGGAATGAGGAACAATGTATGGGACTCGACATCTTCTTTTTCGAACGGGCAAAAAACGCGCCCAATGAAAGCCAATACGCCAGAGTGGGTTATTTCCGCAAGGTGAACCCGCTACTTAAATGGGTGGATAAACACGTTGGGCTGGTGCGCAACCAGGTGCTGTTAGAAGTCACAAAAGCACATTTGCAGGCGCTTCTGAGCGACCTGCAGAGCCTGACGCCGGATAACTGCGGAGCGGTTTATCCCACGATTGACGGCTTTTTCTATGGATATACCGATTATGGAGAACACTACTGGAAAGACGTTCGCGCCGTCACCCACTGGGTGAAGGAGACGCTGGAGACGTTTGATTTTGAGCGAGACAGGCTGATGTTTTATGCCTGGTGGTAATTTTAAAGTGGCCGACAAAACGTCGGTCACTTTTTTATAAACTCCGGAGGTGTTACCCGACCATACAGCACCGCATACTCATATTGCCGCCTGATATCAATGCCTTCCCGCTCAAACGCATGATGGTAAGCCACTTTCATCTGAACCAACTTTTCGCATTTAAACAGTCGCCAGCCGCTACTTTGCTGATCAATTAGCGTTTCAATAGACTGCGGATCATTAATTTCGAAATCGAAGGCTGTTAGATCGTTATGGCATGCCCTGCCAGCACGGGCAAACTGCGCAATACTGTACATCTGGCCTGCAAAATCCTTATCAAGGTGCTCCCGTGCAGACATCAACCTCAGTTCTGACCGCTCACTTCGGCCATCACGTTTAATATGCATATTATGCAGGAAAACCAGTAGCTGTGAGGAAGGATTGCGACAGACTATATCTCTGATATTTTGCGCCATTTTTGCCGACCGCCACGATAGCCAATTATCAGACTCACGCGCCGTAATGAAGTGATGGATAAACGACGATCTGTCGGCTTTCCAGTCCTGTGGAAAATCAGCATCAATACGGCGAGGAATAACATCAATGCCCAAGCAGGGAAAACCCTGTTTCTGAACCAGTGCAATCAATTCTCTTATCTCGAACGTCTGCATAATGCGGGGAAAATTATCAAGAAATTGTTCCTCAGTATCCCCGCGTAGTTGCGATAGCTTCATTCCCAGCGCATCCGCTTCGAACAACACAATCCAGTTTTGCCCATTAATGTGTTTTATAAATTCTTTTTTAAACTGACTGAATTCTGCAATGCCGTGAATTGATTCACCGATAAAGACAATCCGGCTCGCCAGAATTGTATCCAGCGATGGAGTACAGAACGTATATCGCTCTTGTTTATTCTGCGCCATGGCGGATCCATCCGGATTCAGCTTCCGCTGCCTGAATTACATTGGCCGGATAGCGCGATAGCATCTCCTCCGGCATCTTGCCTGCCAATAAATCATTTGAGGTAGCAAACCACTCGGCTATGCCCCCATGGCGTTTTCACCTTCGTCAGAATATCCAGAATCGATTTCATCACCGGTAATGGCCGCAGGTTTTCATCTAACGCATAACTAGGAAATACCTCCCCTACACCATTTTTATGTACCGAGAAAATACAGTGCTCGCATTTCCATTTAGCGAACTGTTCAGAAGACAAATCTGTGCGTAGGCATATTTCATCTGCTGTCAGCCAGCCCTGTGCAACCAATTGCCCTCTGGCCTGCGCCAGTGCTTCCTCATCAATCAAAGTGGGCAAATTACCTGCTATTTTTCCATCCAGAGTTGTGTGGTTCACTCGCTCCATAACATTGGCCTCATCGATCGCATTATTTCAGCCACCAGTACCATATTGAACAAAATTTGTCCGTTGAGATAAGCACAACGTTTAACTGTTCCTGGCTGACAAAAAAACCTGCTGCACGCAAAAGGCCCAAAGGGAGACACTGCAAAGGAAGGGCGACAAGGGCAAAGGGGCCTGCCCGGAAAGGGGAAATATGCTGAAGTGGCTACAAAGACCATCCCAGAGCCAGCCACCTGCGCCAGACGCTGCGCTGCCGGAGGGTTGGTTTGCGCCACAATCCGCAGAACGATTGCTGGCGACACCGTTACGCCAGTCCTGTTTGCAGCAGTTACGGCAACTGACCCCGCTGCCGGATACCCTGTTCGTTAGCTGGATCCTCACGGCGATTAATCGCTTCGCAGCACTGGTGCAGCTGCTGCCCGCCTCACAAAATCATCACCATTCCATTCCCGGCGGGTTATTGGATCATTCGTTGGAAGTTGCCTGCAACGCCATCCGGTTGCGCCTGGGTTATCTGTTGCCACCGGAAGCGGGCGCGGAAGAACAGGCCCGGCAGGCCAGCGCATGGACGGTCGCAGCGGTCTGCGCGGCATTGCTGCACGATACGGGAAAAATCGCCGTGGATATGGAGATTTATCAACGTGATGGGACCCGCTGGCATCCGTGGCAAGGGAATCTGGCGCAGCCTTATCGCTGGCAATACCCGAGCCACGGTCGCGACTATCATCTGCATCCGGCGGTTGCCGCAATGCTGATTAATCAGTTGATACCCTCGCCATTACTGGACTGGCTGGCCGGATACCCCACGGCTTTTGCGTCCCTGATTTATCAGCTTACCGGACACTACGAACGGGCTGGCGCACTGGCGGAACTGGTGCAACAGGCCGATAAAGCCTCTGTCGCCCGATACCTCGGCGGCGATATCAAAACCGCGCTGGCGCAAATGCCCTCTTCCTTCCCCCAGCAACTTCTTACAGCCTTGCGGTCGCTGGTACAGAACGAGTACAGACTCAATAATCCCGAATGCGGATCCGATGGCTGGCTGACGGAGGATGCGCTGTGGCTTATCAGCAAAACTACTGCCGACCGGGTTCGCGCCTGGCTGCTCCAGCATGGCGTAGCCAGCGTACCGGAAAATAATAACCGCTTGTTTGATGAACTGCTGGCGCATCAGCTTATCGTTGCCAACGAGGAGAAAGCGATCTGGCGCTGCATTATCCGATCGGATAAGGGCTGGTCGCCCGTTGAACCGCTGACGCTGCTGCGCCTGACGCCGTCTGCAATCTGGGAACAGGGAGAACAACGCCCCACCAGCTTTGCCGGTGATGTGACACCGGTGAGTGAAGCCGAACCCGCCCCTGAACTTAGCACACCGACTCAACCGCTGCCGGAGATAGCAGACGACCCGAGGCTTAGTGACAATAACAACTTTCTGCAGTGGCTGAAGAACCACACCAGCCCTTCAGGCACGGTGAATACCCGCAACGGCAAGGTACATGTGGTGGAGAACCATCTTTTCTTGATTTCGCCGGGGATCTTTAAGATATACGCCTCAGAAACCACTGGAGACACCGGCGACGGCTGGAAGCTGGCACAGCGAATATTTCAGGAGTCAGGGCTGGCCCTGCGCTGTAATGATGACAGTTTTATCTGGACCTGCGATGTTCACGCGCCACAAAAGAAAAGTAGTCAGTTGAAAGGGTTTCTGATGGAGGATCCTGGGCTGGTGTTTGGGGAGAAAGTGCAGATGAATAATCCGTGGCTGAAGTTGCTGCGCGAATAGCAATTTATATCAAAATACTCTCTTCCACCGAGCTACAGCGAATGGGCTTTAATACCTAAAGAGCCGCATGATATTCAATAATTGATTTCAACTCTTCAGGCGAAAAAGGCGGATTACGCCAATGCAACATGGCGTGGCAATTAGGACAGACGGGAATAAGATCTTTTTTGGGATCCAGAGAGTAATTCTCTTTGATGTCTGATAGCGGAATCAGGTGATGTATATGGATAAAACCTTTTGCTATCTCACCATACACCTTCATCATATCAATACCACATACACTGCACAGACAACCATGCCAGGCTAATGCGGCCTGTCGGGCCTTACGGTCGCGTTCATAACGGTTAACCGTTACCTGCGTAGCTGCACCTTCATTAAATACGCTCTGCGGCGGCAGTTCATCAGGAAAAATACTGATGGCAGGCTGCTCGTCACCCAAATTTTTCTCAACGATCTGGAATCCTTGATCGGTAAGCAACTTGACGCATTTCGATTTGATACCACCACTAAAATCTTCAGGGGAAAACTCAACGCCTGTCATATTTGAAGCAGCAATACCGACTATAGCTTTCGGTGGATAACTGCGCCCTTCAAAGACCACATCATACAGCCGGGACTCGCTGAACTGGTGGCGCACACCTTCATCATAGGCACGCATAGCCGCAATAATGCATTCCCTGGAAAGCTGGTCTGGCAGTTTCTTCTTCATTTACAACTCATCATCCCTGAAAAGACATTTGCTAACTCTTTATTTTATAGCATATTAATTTATCCAGTGATAAACAGCACTCTTCAATTTCGCGTTACCGGGATAGGGGCATCAATGCAGCGGCAGCGTAACGTAGCGGCAGAGAAATCGCGCCTCATTCTGGTTGTCCAGACGTACCTGAAAGATATCGTGTGTATCCTGCGCGGATGCATCCTCACGCCACGCCAGCAGACCTCGTTGGTTCATGCGGATAATAATCTGATCGGGCGTTTCGCCCTGATTCAATGCTTCGACTACCTGTTGCAGGGGAAGCGGTAGCGTCTGAGCAGGCCACATCACTTCAACGCTCACGAGCTGGCGGTGTGTCCGGGATGACATCGGTAGTATCCTCCATGGCTAGAATTTCGCGGTTAATTAGCCATGAAATAGGGGCATTTTTTACTGTTTCAACTACTGCCGAGATGGCTACAGAATACGCGCTGACTGATGCCTTAACCCTTCAAAAATAGCTTCGCTTAACGGCATCGAAAAAGAAATGGCTCGAGAACCGACTCTTTACGGCTGTCTCTCTGGTAGTAAAAAGATATCTCACCACTCCTGGTCCCAGCCATCAGAAGAATGGTTTTCACCCTTCCGGCTTACGACCTGAAGCTTAAGGTCCAGAGCGGCAAGCAGTTTAAAGAGCGTATCTAGCCGGGTCCCCTCGGGATGGTTCTCAAACTCAGAAACCGTTGATTGCTTTATACACATACTTTCGGCAGCTTCGCGTTGAGTCAGTTTACGTTGCTTGCGTGCATTTCTGAGTGCCTGAACCAGCATTTTTGGTGAAGTTACGTTCATTTTATCCCCCATGACAGATATTTTTGGCATATCCGCTCCAGAGGATATTTCAATATCTATCATCGAAAGTATAAATAAGCTAATGAATTAGCTATACTTTTTAGTGATACTAAGGATGCACGATATTCCATGGAGCCAGTAGGCATAAATATTACAAGACGACAGAATGTGCCATTTAACAGTCATTTGTCGTAACGGAGTTGAGACTGAGTGAGCGACTAAATCAAGCTGGATGATATGTTTAAAAAATCCAGTTTTATCGACATAACGCCCAAACATGTTTACGACATCGACATATCAACGCCATATGTACATTTTTTGGTATTTTTTAAACATATCATGAGCAGATGCGTATCTTTAACAGACGAAAAACTATAACTATATGATTTTAATAATAAAAACCCCAGCATATCAGCTACTCTTAGTGGGTTTCTTGATTGGTTTTAACAGTGCAGCAAGAGATGCCGATGTCACGACTGGTGCTTTTACTTCAGTCTTTACTGATTTGTCTTGTGATGCCGTTATTTGCTTGCCGAATGCATCGTGTTTTATCTCGTTTCCGGTATGTATTTTTGCACGAGAGGAAACAGAAGAATGGGAAAGATGCGATTTATTTATTAACCGGGAATCCTGAAGATGCCGTCCTAACTCATCCTCGCGGCAATTTTATTCAGATCTCTTTCAAGTCCTAATATTTGCATAACGGACAAGTAGGTGCCAATTGTTACACCAGCCTCGCCTGACTCAAGAGAACGGAGGGTCCTCGGTGACATACCAGCCCGCTCTGCAACCTGCTTTGCTGTTAGCTTACGTCGCAGTCGCGCCAGCTTAAGCCGCTCGCCAAGTTCAGCAAGCAGCTGGTAATTCACTGGAAGTAAAGGAGCTGTCTTTTTAGCCATTGTGCTAATATCTTGATTCTTTGAACCCCGAGCCGCCATAATATTTGCATATATAGTGCTTGGTCTATATAAAATCTCGCGCAACGATTGTTATCTTAACATTTATCGTGGCCGCGAATGCTATCAATAGCTCATGCTAAAACAATCCCTGAATATACTTAAAAAACGCCCCAGCCATGAGGCGTATATAGATAAGTGATAGTTAATGCGCAATAGAGTGCTACACCCACTGTTTCTTTTTCAATATATCCATTGCCAGTGTGATCTGGCGGGGTGAGAACTGCTGCTTACGCTCATTCCAGTTATAGATGTAATTGATCACTTCTTCGGAAGACGTTATTGACTCATGTTTCATTGTCCAGTGAACCGTTGCCAGCAATTCCAGACCAAAAGAAGATTCAAAGCCCTCTACCAGTTCAGAAACCCGCTGGAAACGATGCTGGGTTTCTTCATTTCGGGCGAGAAATTGTCGGGCCTCGTCAATAGCCCCCGGTACCAGTATTAACTGCTTCTCCGGTAAATCACCGCCATCGGAATACCCGGAGATCATATGCCCTTCAATAGCATTAAGCACATGACGCAAATTCTCGGCGTAGGGTCCGTAATGCACTTTCTGATACTTGAGGCGAAGTGGCTCTCCGGCCTCCTGCATGAAATACATCAACTTATGGAGCTCAAGTAGCGAGATAAACGGATCGAGTAGACCGTTAAGATACCGCTGCATAAGTTCAATCAATGCAGCACGTCCAGTTGTCATCTTCGGCACTTCCGTCTTATGCGCCATGCGCTCTGAAGAAGGAGCGCCTTTGGGATCGTAGATAGCAATCTGAACCTGCTTAAGCGGTTTAACAGCGGATTCAATTAACGGCTTAACATCCTGCCATTCCAGCCCGCCTAATCCACTGCCTAGTGGGGGTATGGCTATGGATCGGATATTGTAGTTTTCAACAACACGCACAAGATCTTCTAGTCCTGAAACAATATCCTCAATCCGACTCTTCCCCTTCCAATGCCGTTTTGTCGGGAAATTAACAATGTAACGCGGGCCGGTTAATTGGTTAGTTTCAAAAACAAACATTTTTCCAGGTTTAACCTGTTCAGCTTTACAGGCCTTCACATAGGCTTTGAAATTATCAGGGTAAGCGTTCTTAAATTGCAGCGCGATACCGCGCCCCATCACACCAACACAGTTAACGGTATTGATGATGGCTTCAGTATCGGCATGAAGAATGTCGCCATGTCTGTACTCAATCATGATAAGTCCTCATCAGCAATACCAGGCTTCCTGTATCTCAATCAGCGGGCGATGCCCATCAGCGGGAAGAATATCAGCTACCTGTTGGTGAATAGATCGTGAATGTACGCCAATGCGTTCAACCAGTTGCCATGGGAAATGCTGTTCAATCAGAAACTCCGCCTGCTTCGACTCCTTCAGACCGTTGCCACTCCACTGCGATGAATTGATTGCTTGCCAATTTAACTCGTTAAGCTGATCTCTTTGACAATGCGGCTCAACATAAAGTGCCCCGGCGTTGGACAATGTAAACGCCCAACACTGCTGATTTTGCTCAGCCCAATCCATAACCGTAAACAAATCAGCTTCCAAATATGGCAGTGACCAGGTGGGTATCACCCACTATTTCAAGCGATATTTTCAGAATATTAAATTTCCCCCGACTCCACCTCATCCTGCGCCGCCATCAGTACCAACTCTGACTTTGATACCAACAAATCTTTCGGCTTCCCACCTCTCAACCTGCGGTTTGCCGAACCGAACCAGATAGCCAGCCCCCACGGTGTTTTACGCTCCTTAAACAGTGAGAGAATCAAACGGACAACCTTGAGGGGCCGCCTTTTCTCATCCAGAACATAATCCGGGTACAAATCCTCACCATCGACCTTCAGCGAGAATATCTTCCCGGCGGCTTTCCAGCCTTTCGGGCCTGCCTCAGGATCGACAGAACGGAAACCCGCTTTTGCCGATAGCTCAGATGCCGTCAGCCATTCCGAGTCGGCCAGTATTCTGGCTTTCAGCTCCTCCAGTTGCCGGTCATTGCGCTCCTGGAAGCTCATATGGTCAAGTGCACCTCCCGGCGACTTTTTAAAGCCATACGGCACCACATGCCTGAAGCGGTTCGCATCCAGATAATCCGCCCACCACTGCATCATCTCCCTGCGCTCATCCAAGTGCTGCGCCTTATGGATATACGCGGCACGTACGCGCTTGCGCTCCTGATGGCTCATCTGGCGCTCTACCGCATCGCTTGACCACAGGCCCGACTCCACCAGCGAGCTACAGGCCATAGTACGGAAACCATGACCGCAGACATCTTTCTGGGTGTTGTAGCCCATCCCCCTCAGCGCTTTGTTGATGGTGTTTTCACTCATCGGTTTGCGGTAGTTATGATCGCCGGGAAAAACCAACTCCGTCCCTGGGCGGCAATACTGCTTCATCTCTTTCAGCAACTCTATTGCCTGTCGCGACAGTGGCACCAAATGCGGGGAATGCATCTTTGCCCCACGCTCAGAGTATTTCACGCCCGGAATTGCCTTACGCTCAGCAGGAATGGTCCATATAGCGTTATCCAGATCAATCTCTTCCCAAAGGGCAAAGCGCAGTTCGCTGGAGCGGATAAACAGCAGCAATGCCAGTTTTACCGCCAGTTGCGTTAGTTTACGTCCCCTGTAGTCTTCGATTCTCTCCAGAAAATCAGGGATAAGATTCAGATCCAGCGCAGGGTGGTGACGCACTTTGGGCGTGGAGACCGCGCCGGTTAAATCCGATGCAGGGTTATGATCGATAATGCCGTTCTGGACGGCGTAGCGCATCACGCAGGCGGTACGCTGCTGGAGACGAGAAGCGACATCCAGTTTGCCCGCTTTCTCCACCTCTTTGATGGGTACCAACAGGTCTTTGACCTTCATTTTGGTGATGTCGCAACCGCCGTTCGTGGGAAAGACGTAAAGCTCGAAATAACGCAGCACCCGCTTCTTATGTTCTACCGACCAGTTCACGTTGCTGGAGACCCATTCGCGCGCCACGGACTCGAACGTATGAAGGGGCTCTCCACCCCGCTTTTCCTCTCTGCGTTTTTCCGCCGGATTAATGCCTTCTAAAATAAGCCTTCTTATATCCGCTTGCTTCTCCCTTGCCAGTGCGAGAGAAATAAGCGGATAAGGGCCTAATGCCATACGGTTCTCTTTGTTTCCAAAGCGAAATTTCAGATACCACAGCTTAGATCCGCTGGGGTTCACCTGAATGTAAAGACCGTGACAGTCAGAGAGCCTGTATGCCTTGCCAAGCGGCCTGGCATGCCGGATTGCGAGATCTGTAAGCGCCATTTGGGGGTCACTCCTCTATCGAACCGGGTTTGCCCCCTTTTTTGCCCCCAAATCGCGTGGATGTCAATGGATGAAAAATGACCAACACGGAAAGACCACAAAATAAAAATGGTTATTACCGAAAAATAAATTATCTTTGAATTACAGACGGATATGGACGAATTTGGACGAAAATGGACACAAAAAAAGCCACCCTTAGGTAGCTAATTATTGCATCACTTGGTGCCGAAGGCCGGACTCGAACCGGCACGTATTTCTACGGTTGATTTTGAATCAACTGCGTCTACCGATTTCGCCACTCCGGCACGGAAGGGATGCGGAAAACGTTGTGGATTATACCTGTCATGCGCCACCATGCAAGCGTCAGCGTGCGTATGGCTCGCTAAGTGTTGAAAATTTCAGCATTACCTTTCGGAGCTGCAATCAACATCACGGTTTAGCCCCCGCAATAACCTCCTTAAGCCCCCGTTCTGCAAAGCGTCCCGTTTCCCCATGCTCTACACTTCCAATTCAACACCACACTGAGGGAAACACGATGTCGATGATAAAAAGCTACGCCGCAAAATCGGCGGGCAGCGAACTCGAACTCTATGAATATAATGCGGGCGAGCTTAAGCCGGAAGATGTCGAGGTACAGGTCGATTACTGCGGTATCTGCCATTCCGATTTGTCGATGATCGACAACGAATGGGGGTTCTCTCAGTATCCGCTGGTTGCCGGGCATGAGGTGATTGGTCGCGTGGCGGCGCTAGGCAGCGCGGCGCAGGATAAGGGTCTGAAAGTTGGCCAGCGCGTCGGCGTTGGCTGGACGGCGCGCAGCTGCGGGCATTGCGACGCCTGTATCAGCGGTAATCAGATTAACTGCCTGCAAGGTTCCGTTCCCACGATTCTCAATCGCGGTGGCTTTGCCGAGAAGCTGCGGGCCGACTGGCAGTGGGTGATCCCGCTGCCGGAGAGCATCGACCTGGCGGCGGCTGGCCCATTGCTGTGCGGCGGTATCACTGTGTTCAAACCGCTACTGATGCACCACATCACTGCCACCAGCCGCGTCGGGGTGATCGGCATCGGCGGCCTGGGGCATATCGCCATTAAGCTGTTACACGCGATGGGCTGCGAGGTGACCGCGTTCAGCTCCAATCCGGCGAAAGAGCAGGAGGTACTGGCGATGGGAGCGGATAAGGTGGTCAACAGCCGCGATCCGGATGCGCTAAAAGCGCTGGCGGGCCAGTTCGATCTCATCATTAACACGGTTAACGTCGACCTCGACTGGCAGCCCTATTTTGAAGCGCTGGCTTACGGCGGTAACTTCCATACCGTCGGTGCGGTGCTGAAACCGCTGCCGGTGCCGGCATTTAACTTAATTGCCGGCGATCGTAGTATCTCCGGTTCGGCGACCGGAACGCCCTTCGAGCTGCGTAAGCTGATGAAGTTTGCCGGGCGCAGCAAGGTGTCGCCGACTACCGAACTGTACCCGATGTCGCAAATTAACGAAGCTATCCAGCACGTGCGCGACGGCAAAGCCCGCTACCGCGTGGTGCTGAAAGCCGACTTCTGATGCAGGGCTCAGTCCCGCAAGGGGCTGGGCCTATTGCCCGCTACGAAACGCAAGCACTGCCAGGCGGCACTGTTCCGTCACATGCTCGATGTCATGGTTCACATCGATGCGGGCAATATCGCGTTCATCTTCCTGCGGACATTCCAGCGCGTCGAACTGGCTTTTTAACAAGCCCACCGGCATAAAATGCCCTGCCCGACGCTGCATACGTGCCAGAATGGTCTCGTAATCACCGTCCAGCCACAGAAAATGCACATTCGGGCTGCCCTGCCGCAATATATCGCGGTACTGTTTTTTTAATGATGAGCAGACAATAAATCCGGTCTCATTCTTTTTATATAAACTGTATGAGGCATCATTTAATCGCGCTAACCAGGGAAGTCTGTCCTCATCGGTTAATGGAATACCCTCAGACATTTTATCAATATTTTTGGCTGGATGAAGATCGTCGCCATCAATGAATTTAGCCGATAATACAGCGGCAATTTTGCTGCCAATTAAAGATTTACCGCTCCCCGAAACGCCCATTAAAATATAACTTTCCCCGGCCATCAAAAAACTCCAGATTTATATTCCATGAGGCGATACTACGCCTTGCACATTGCAGAATTCACCTTTTTTCGGCACGACAGCACAGATTTACAAGGCGCATCACGTTATGCGTAACATTGTAGTGTAACAATTTTCCAGCGTGACTTACTTCACAAATAATAATAATTAAAACCGCTTAAATGCTGTCGAGGTTACTACCTGACCAGTGAGGCATTTATGCAAGTCAAAACCCAATCCTGCGTTGTCGCGGGTAAGAAAACTGTTGCCATTACCGACCAGAATATTGAGTGGAATAATAAAGGGACACTAGTAAAAATTACCCGCGGAGGTATTTGCGGGTCCGATTTACATTATTATCAGGAAGGAAAAGTCGGTAATTTCACTGTTAAAGCGCCGATGATTTTAGGCCATGAAGTTATTGGTAAAGTGGTGCACAGCGACTCCAAAGAATTACATGAAGGTCAGTCAGTGGCGATTAATCCGTCGAAGCCGTGCGGCCACTGTAAATATTGTCTGCAACATGAAGAAAACCAGTGCACGGAAATGCGCTTTTTTGGTAGCGCCATGTATTTTCCCCATGTCGACGGCGGTTTTACCCGGTTTAAAACCGTCGATACCGCGCAGTGTATCCCCTACCCCCAAGAGGCCGATGAAAAAGTCATGGCCTTTGCCGAACCGTTAGCAGTCGCGATCCACGCCGCGCATGAAGCGGGCGACCTGCAGGGCAAGCGCGTGTTTATCTCTGGCGTCGGTCCTATCGGCTGCCTGATCGTCAGCGCGGTAAAAACGCTCGGTGCGGCAGAGATTGTCTGTGCTGATATCAGCCCGCGTTCGCTGTCGCTGGCCCAGCAGATGGGGGCCGACACGCTGATTAACCCGCAGCAGGACTCGCTCGAGGAGTGGAAAAAAGAGAAAGGCTACTTCGACGTTAGCTTCGAAGTCTCCGGTCATCCGTCCTCAATCACCACCTGTCTGGAAGTGACCCGCGCAAAAGGCGTGATGGTGCAGGTCGGCATGGGCGGCGCGGTGCCGGACTTCCCGATGATGATGCTGATCGGCAAAGAGATCGCGCTCAAAGGTTCGTTCCGCTTTACCACTGAGTTCAACACCGCGGTGTCGTGGCTGGCAAATAACGTTATCGATCCGCTGCCGTTACTCAGCGCCGAATATCCATTTACCGAGCTTGAACAAGCGCTGATCTTCGCCGGGGACAAAACCCAGGCGGCAAAGGTCCAGCTCGTTTTTGCAGAAACAAAATAAGGAATAACATGATGAACGATCTTTTTTCACTGGACGGCAAAAACATTCTGATCACCGGTTCGGCTCAGGGTATTGGTTATTTACTGGCGACCGGCCTGGGTAAATATGGCGCGCAGATTATCGTCAATGATATTACGCCAGAGCGCGCGGAGGCCGCCGTCGCCAAACTGCAGCAGGAAGGGATCCGCGCCGTTGCCGCGCCATTCAATGTTACGCAGAAACAGGACATTGATGCCGCCATCGAGCATATCGAAAAAGACATTGGCCAAATTGATGTGCTGGTGAATAACGCCGGTATCCAGCGCCGCCATCCCTTTACCGAGTTCCCGGAACAGGACTGGAACGATGTGATTGCCGTTAACCAGACGGCGGTGTTCCTGGTCTCGCAGGCGGTCACTCGCCGCATGGTGGAGCGCCAGGCCGGGAAGGTCATCAACATCTGTTCCATGCAGAGCGAACTGGGCCGCGACACCATTACGCCGTACGCTGCCTCCAAAGGCGCGGTAAAAATGCTCACCCGTGGGATGTGCGTTGAGCTGGCGCGCCACAATATCCAGGTCAACGGTATCGCGCCGGGCTACTTCAAAACCGAGATGACCAAAGCGTTGGTCGAGGATGAAGCCTTTACCTCCTGGCTGTGCAAACGTACGCCAGCCGCGCGCTGGGGCGATCCGCAGGAGCTGATTGGCGCGGCGGTATTTCTCTCTTCCAAAGCATCCGATTTTGTTAACGGGCACCTGTTGTTCGTCGATGGCGGCATGCTGGTCGCCGTCTGATACAACACAACGCAACATCATGCAGCGCCCAGGCGCTGCCTTACTGGCACCCTCCCGAAATCATTCGAGTTGCAGGACAAAATGCCAAAAGCATTTTGAACAGCGCTTGCGCTGGCCCCGAAGGGGCGAGGCCGCAGGTCGAGTAACGCGGCAAGTGAATGAACCCGATGAGCTTACTTGAGTAAGTGATTCGGGTGAGTGAGCGCAGCCAACACACCTGCAACTTGAAGTATGACGGGGATATAAGAGAAACGATTATGCCATTAATAATAATTGCGGCAGGCGTCGCGCTGCTTCTGGTCCTGATGATTGGCTTTAAAGTTAACGGCTTTATTGCGCTGGTCCTGGTGGCGGCGGTCGTCGGTTTTGCCGAAGGGATGGATGCTCAGGCCGTTCTGCACTCTATACAAAATGGGATCGGCGGTACGCTCGGCGGGCTGGCGATGATCCTCGGGTTTGGCGCGATGCTCGGCAAGCTGATCTCCGATACCGGCGCAGCCCAGCGCATCGCCACCACGCTGATTGACACGTTCGGTAAGAAACGTGTGCAGTGGGCGCTGGTGATCACCGGTCTGGTCGTCGGTCTGGCGATGTTCTTCGAAGTCGGCTTTGTTCTGCTGCTGCCGCTGGTATTTACGGTGGTGGCCTCTTCCGGTCTGCCGCTGCTGTATGTCGGCGTGCCGATGGTGGCGGCGCTGTCCGTAACCCACTGTTTCCTGCCGCCGCATCCGGGCCCCACCGCGATTGCCACCATTTTCGAGGCCAATCTCGGCACCACCCTGCTGTACGGCTTTATTATTACCATCCCGACGGTAATTGTCGCCGGGCCGCTGTTTTCTAAACTGCTGACCCGCTTTGAGAAAGCGCCGCCGGAAGGGTTATTCAACCCGCATCTGTTCACCGAAGAAGAGATGCCGTCGTTCTGGAACAGTATCTTTGCGGCGGTTATCCCGGTCATACTGATGGCGGTGGCGGCGGTATGTGAAATTACGCTGCCGAAGTCTAACAGCGTGCGGGTATTCTTTGAGTTTATCGGCAACCCTGCGGTCGCCTTGTTTATCGCCATCGTGCTGGCCATTTTTACCCTTGGTCGACGTAACGGACGGACGATCGAGCAAATTATGGATATCATTGGCGACTCTATCGGCGCAATCGCGATGATTGTGTTCATCATTGCCGGCGGCGGTGCGTTTAAGCAGGTACTGGTCGACAGCGGCGTGGGGCAGTATATCTCGCACCTGATGACCGGCACGTCGCTCTCTCCGCTGCTGATGTGCTGGACGGTCGCCGCATTGCTGCGTATCGCGCTCGGTTCTGCGACCGTGGCGGCGATCACCACCGCAGGCGTGGTGCTGCCGATTATTAACGTTACTCACGCCGACCCGGCGCTGATGGTGCTGGCTACCGGCGCGGGCAGCGTGATTGCCTCCCACGTTAACGATCCGGGATTCTGGCTGTTTAAAGGCTATTTTAATCTCAGCGTTGGGGAAACATTGCGTACCTGGACGGTGATGGAGACGCTGATTTCCATTATGGGTCTGCTGGGCGTACTGGCGCTGAACGCCATCCTGCATTAAGACGGTCATCACCGGGGAGCACAGGTCAGCGCTCCCCGGCACGGGAGAGAAAATGAGGAACCACAGAATTTCTTTGCAAGATATCGCCACACTGGCGGGCGTGACCAAAATGACGGTGAGCCGCTACATTCGCTCGCCGAAAAAGGTCGCAAAGGAAACCGGTGAGCGCATTGCGCAGATTATGGAGGAGATTAATTACATCCCCAACCGCGCGCCCGCGATGCTGCTGAATGCGCAAAGCTATACGCTCGGCGTGCTGATCCCCTCGTTTCAAAACCAGCTGTTCGCTGACATTCTGGCCGGTATTGAGTCGGTCACCTCGGACCATAACTATCAGACGCTGATCGCCAACTACAATTATGACCGGGAATCCGAGGAAGAGTCGGTGATCAACCTGCTGTCGTACAATATCGACGGCATTATTCTGTCCGAGAAATATCACACTCTGCGCACGGTTAAATTTCTGCGTTCAGCCAATATTCCGGTAGTCGAGCTGATGGATATTCAAGGTGACCGTCTGGACATGGAGGTGGGCTTTGATAACCGTCAGGCGGCGTTTGATATGGTCAGCACCATGCTGGATAAACGCCCGCGCCGCAAAATCCTCTATCTGGGTTCGAAAGACGACGTGCGCGATGAACAGCGCTATCGCGGTTATTGCGATGCCATGACGCGGCGGTGTCTGTCGCCACTGCGCGTTAATCCGCGTTCTATTTCGTCCATTCATCTCGGCACCCAGATGATGCGGGGCGCGCTCGCCGCACATCCGGATTTAGACGGCGTCTTTTGCACCAACGACGATATTGCGATGGGCGCGCTGCTGCTGTGCCGCGAACGCGAGCTGGCCGTTCCGGAACAGATCTCGATTGCTGGTTTTCACGGACTGGAAATGGGGCGGCAGATGATCCCAAGCCTCGCCAGCGTGATCACCCCGCGTTTCGACATTGGCCGTATGGCGGCGCAGATGTTGCTGAGCAAAATCAAGAACAACGACCATAACCACAACACCGTGGATTTGGGGTATCAGATTTATCACGGCCATACGCTTTAAGATTTTTTATCTCCCTTGCTCATACTTTCTTTCATTCATATTGCCTATACTCCAGGCAGGATAAATGGAGGAAATCTCAATGAGCGCACCCCTGCTAATCGCCCGCACGCCGGACACCGAACTGTTTTTACTCCCAGGCATGGCCAACCGTCACGGGCTGATTACCGGCGCGACCGGGACCGGTAAAACCGTCACGCTACAGAAACTGGCCGAATCGCTGTCTGAGATTGGCGTGCCGGTATTTATGGCCGACGTAAAAGGTGACTTAACCGGCGTAGCGCAGGAAGGACAAGCCTCTGAAAAGCTGCTCGCCCGCCTGAAAAACATCGGCATTACCGACTGGCAACCGCATGCGAATCCGGTCACGGTGTGGGATATCTTCGGCGAAAAAGGCCACCCGGTGCGGGCCACGGTCTCTGACCTCGGGCCGCTGCTGCTGGCGCGTCTGCTGAATCTCAACGATGTGCAGTCCGGCGTGCTGGATATTATCTTCCGTATTGCCGATGACCAGGGTCTGTTGCTGCTCGATTTCAAAGATCTGCGGGCCATTACGCAGTACATCGGCGATAACGCTAAATCGTTCCAGAACCAGTACGGCAACATCAGCAGCGCATCGGTGGGCGCTATCCAGCGCGGACTGTTGTCACTGGAACAACAGGGAGCGGCGCACTTCTTTGGCGAGCCGATGCTGGATATCAAAGACTGGATGCGCACTGACGCCAGCGGTAAAGGGGTAATCAACATCCTCAGCGCCGAGAAGCTGTACCAGATGCCCAAACTGTACGCCGCCAGCCTGCTGTGGATGCTCTCCGAACTGTATGAACAACTGCCGGAAGCCGGCGATCTGGAGAAGCCAAAACTGGTGTTCTTCTTCGACGAAGCCCATTTGTTGTTCAACGACGCCCCGCAGGTATTGCTGGATAAAATTGAACAGGTAATCCGCCTGATCCGCTCGAAAGGGGTCGGCGTGTGGTTCGTTTCGCAAAACCCGTCCGATATTCCGGACAACGTACTCGGGCAGTTGGGGAACCGCGTGCAACATGCCCTGCGCGCCTTCACGCCGAAAGATCAGAAAGCGGTGAAAACCGCGGCGCAAACTATGCGCGCCAATCCGGCATTTGATACCGAAAAAGCCATTCAGGAGTTGGGTACCGGCGAAGCGCTCATTTCCTTCCTCGATGCCAAAGGTAGCCCCTCAGTGGTGGAACGGGCGATGGTAATTGCGCCGTGCTCGCGCATGGGACCGGTAACCGACGACGAGCGCAACGGGCTGATTAATCACTCCTCATTGTACGGAAAATATGAGGAAGAAGTCGACCGTGAGTCCGCTTATGAGCGTTTACAGCAAGGCGTACAGGCCAGCACCGAGCAGCAAAATACGCCTCCCGCCAACGGTAAAGCGATCGACGTGGATGGCGGTATTCTCGGGGGGTTGAAAGATATTCTGTTTGGCAGCACCGGACCACGCGGCGGTAAGCGCGATGGCGTAGTACAGAGCGTGGCGAAAAGCGCGGCGCGACAGGTCACTAATCAGATAATTCGCGGCATGTTGGGAAGTTTGATGGGCGGCAGAAAACGCTAGCAGTGAAACGCCCCTCCCGCACTACGGGAGGGGCGGATATTACGACTTACGCAGCATCAACCACAGGCTTATCAGGAAGAAGCTGGCGCTAGGCAGCAACGCGCCGATAATCGGCGGAATGCCGTACACCAGCGTTAATGGGCCAAAGATTTGGTCCAGCACATAGAACACAAAACCGAAGCTAATCCCTGTCACTACGCGCACGCCCATCGGGACGCTACGCAGCGGGCCAAAGATAAACGACAGCGCCATCAGCATCATGACCGCCACGGAAAGCGGCTGGAAGACTTTGCTCCACATATTGAGCTGGTAACGTCCGGCGTCCTGGCCGCTCGACTTCAGATACTTCACGTAGTTATGCAGACCGCTAATCGAGAGCGCATCAGGATCCAGCGCGACGACGCCGAGCTTGTCCGGCGTAAGGTTGGTTTTCCAGGTCCCGCTCACCATCTGCGAACCAGTGATTTGCTTTGGATCGGTCAGGTTAGATTCATCCACCTGCGACAGACGCCACACCTTCTGCTCCGGGTCAAACGTCGCGCTCGCAGCATAGCGAACGGACTGCAAACGACGCTTATCGTTAAAGGAGTAGATACTAATTCCGCCTAATTCGGCGTCGCCTTTCACCCGCTCGATGTAGACAAAGCTGTCACCATCTTTCGCCCACAGACCCTGCTGGGTAGAGAGCAGCGAGCCACCGTACATCTGCTGCGCACGGTAGTTACGCGCCATCTGTTCGCCCTGCGGCGCCACCCATTCACCGATGGCCATCGTCAACAGCACCAGCGGAATCGCGGTTTTCATCACCGACAGCGCCACCTGCATACGGGTAAAGCCGGAAGCCTGCATTACCACCAGTTCACTGCGCTGAGCCAACATGCCCAGCCCCAACAACGCGCCGAGCAGCGCCGCCATCGGGAAGAAAATCTGGATATCTTTTGGTGCGCTGAGTAGGGTATACAGCCCGGCGCCCATCGCATCGTAGCTCCCCTGCCCAGCTTTTTTCAGCTGGTCGACGAACTTGATGATCCCGGAGAGCGACACCAGCATGAACAACGTCATCATGATGGTGGTGAAAATGGTTTTACCGATATAGCGGTCAAGTACACCAAAGGGCTGCATTATACCGCTCCTTTACGCATAAAACGGGCACGCAAGCGGCGCATAGGCACCGTATCCCAGAGGTTAAGTACAATCGCCAGCGCCAGATACGCCAGGTTAACCGTCCACATCCAGAACACCGGATCCAGCTTACCTTTGCCGCCGTTCGACTTCAGGGATGTCTGGACCAGGAAGAACAGCAAATAGAGCAGCATGGCGGGCAGCATCGACAGTACGCGCCCCTGACGCGGGTTCACCACGCTCAGCGGTACGACCATCAGCGCCATCATAAATACGGTGAATACTAACGTGATACGCCAGGTCAGCTCCGCGCGAGCACGATCGTTGTCGGTCGTCCACAGCGTACGCATATCCATCTGGTCGGTATCGTTTGGATCCAGCGCCACAGCCTGATGGCCAATAATCGCCTGATAATCCTGGAAGTCAGTGATGCGGAAATCACGCAGCAGCGCAGTCCCTTCAAAGCGCGTGCCCTGGTTCAGCGTCACGACCTGGGAGCCATCGCGCATCTGGGTAAGATGTCCGGAATCAGCCACCACCACCGAAGGACGGGCATTACCTTTCGGGCGGATTTGCGCGAGGAATACATCTTTGAAGTTGCTGCCGTCAACGCTTTCGATAAACAGCACCGAACCGCCGTTAGTCGCCTGCTGGAATTGCCCCTGAGCAAGCGCAGCCATGCCGGGGTTAGCTTTCGCTTCCGCCAGCACTTCGTCCTGATGCCTGGAGGACCATGGTCCGGCCCACATCACGTTAACCGCCGCAATAATACTGGTAAACAACGCCAGCACCATCGCCGCTTTCACAAGCACAGCCTTGCTCAGCCCACAGGCGTGCATGACCGTAATTTCACTTTCGGTATACAGTTTGCCCAGCGTCATCAGCAGCCCGAGGAACAGGCTTAAGGGCAAGATAAGTTGCGCCATTTCTGGCACGCCCAGCCCCAGCAGCGAGAGCACCAGATTCGCCGGGATATCACCGTCAACCGCCGCACCCAGGATCCTGACTAACTTTTGACAAAAGAAGATCAAAAGCAGGATGAAAAGGATCGCAAGTTGGCTTTTGAGCGTTTCCCGAACCAGATATCTTATGATTATCACTTTAAATACGCCCGTAAAAACCCGTCTTTTGCCGGAATTTAGCTTGTTTCATGGCTTAAACGTCATTTATTCTCTTGAGTCGTCGAAATCGTCGCTAAGATCATTATACTCAACGGATCCACCTCTCAGAAATTGTTCTGACGTGCCAATGCCGTAATAACGTTAAGATTAACACGAAGTCACCGCAACAGCGGGAATGAGTTACGAAAGCTTGCAATTCTATCCGTAGCCACCGCCGTTGTCTTTAAGATTCAGGAGCGTAGTGCATGGAGTTCAGTGTAAAAAGCGGTAGCCCGGAGAAACAGCGGAGTGCCTGCATCGTTGTGGGCGTCTTTGAACCACGCCGCCTCTCTCCGATTGCAGAGCAGCTCGACAAGATCAGCGACGGGTACATCAGCGCACTGCTGCGTCGTGGCGAACTGGAAGGCAAACCGGGTCAAACCCTGTTGCTGCACCATGTTCCTAATGTCCTGTCTGAGCGAATTCTCCTCATCGGTTGTGGTAAAGAGCGTGAGCTTGATGAACGTCAGTATAAGCAGGTCATTCAGAAAACTATAAATACCCTGAATGATACAGGCTCGATGGAAGCCGTCTGTTTCCTGACTGAGCTGCACGTCAAAGGCCGCAATAACTACTGGAAAGTACGTCAGGCCGTTGAGACGGCCCAGGAAACGCTGTACAGCTTTGATCAGTTGAAGACTAACAAAAGCGAACCACGTCGTCCGCTGCGTAAAATGGTCTTCAACGTACCGACCCGCCGCGAACTGACCAGCGGTGAACGTGCCATTCAGCACGGCCTGGCGATTGCCGCCGGGATCAAAGCGGCAAAAGATCTCGGTAATATGCCGCCGAATATCTGTAACGCCGCCTACCTGGCTTCTCAGGCGCGTCAGTTGGCTGACAGCTATAGCAAAAATGTTGTCACTCGCGTCATCGGTGAGCAGCAGATGAAAGAGCTGGGCATGCACTCCTATCTTGCGGTCGGCAATGGTTCGCAAAATGAATCGCTGATGTCGGTGATTGAGTATAAAGGTGTCGAATCCGAAGACGTACGCCCGATCGTGTTGGTGGGTAAAGGGTTAACCTTTGACTCCGGCGGTATCTCCATCAAACCTGCCGAAGGTATGGATGAGATGAAATACGACATGTGCGGCGCGGCAGCGGTTTACGGCGTGATGCGCATGGTGGCGGAGCTACAGTTGCCAATCAACGTCGTCGGCGTACTGGCGGGCTGCGAAAACATGCCGGGCGGCCGCGCGTATCGCCCAGGCGATGTGCTGACGACCATGTCTGGTCAAACCGTTGAAGTACTGAACACCGATGCTGAAGGCCGTCTGGTACTGTGCGACGTGTTAACCTACGTCGAGCGTTTTGAACCGGAAGCGGTCATTGATGTGGCAACGCTGACCGGCGCGTGCGTGATTGCATTGGGCCATCACATCACCGGCCTGATGTCGAACCACAATCCGCTGGCGCACGAGCTGATCGGTGCTTCCGAGCAGGCGGGCGACCGCGCGTGGCGTCTGCCGTTGGGTGATGAATTCCAGGAACAGCTGGAGTCCAACTTTGCGGATATGGCCAACATCGGCGGCCGTCCTGGCGGCGCTATCACCGCAGGCTGCTTCCTGTCGCGCTTTACCCGTAAATATAACTGGGCGCACCTGGACATCGCGGGTACCGCATGGCGTTCCGGTAAAGCCAAAGGCGCCACCGGTCGTCCGGTAGCGCTGCTGTCGCAGTTCCTGCTCAATCGCGCCGGATTTAACGGCGACGAGTAATGTGTAAATGCCGGATGGCGCTACGCTTATCCGGCCTACAAAGCAGCAAGCTGTAAGCCTGATAAGACGCGCGAGCGTCGCCATCAGGCGAAAAGGCCGGGTCACCCGGCCTTGTATTTAAATCCACCACAAGAAGCCCCATATATGAAGAATGCGACGTTCTATCTTCTGGATAATGACACTACCGTTGATGGCTTAAGCGCCGTCGAGCAACTTGTGTGTGAAATTGCCGCAGAACGTTGGCGTGCTGGCAAGCGTGTGCTGATCGCCTGCGAAAACGAAAAGCAGGCCTTTCGCCTTGATGAGGCCCTGTGGGCAAGACCGGCAGAAAGCTTCGTGCCGCATAATCTGGCGGGTGAAGGTCCCAGAGGCGGCTCGCCGGTAGAGATTGCCTGGCCGGAAAAACGCAACAGCAGCCCGCGCGACCTGCTGATCAGTTTGCGCGTTGGCTTTGCAGATTTTGCCACCGCTTTCACAGAAGTGATAGACTTCGTCCCTTACGAAGATTCTTTGAAACAATCGGCACGCGATCGCTACAAAGCATACCGCGTGGCTGGTTTTAACCTGAATACGGCAACCTGGAAATAATGGAAAAGACATATAACCCACAAGATATCGAACAGCCGCTTTACGAGCACTGGGAAAAGCAGGGCTATTTCAAACCTAACGGCGATGAAAGCAAAGAGTCCTTCTGCATCATGATCCCGCCGCCGAACGTCACCGGCAGTTTGCATATGGGTCATGCTTTCCAGCAAACCATCATGGACACCATGATCCGCTACCAGCGCATGCAGGGCAAAAACACCCTGTGGCAGGCCGGTACCGACCACGCGGGTATCGCGACCCAGATGGTGGTTGAGCGTAAGATTGCCGCTGAAGAAGGTAAAACTCGTCACGACTACGGTCGCGAAGCGTTTATCGACAAAATCTGGCAGTGGAAAGCGGAATCTGGCGGCACCATTACCCGTCAGATGCGCCGTCTCGGCAACTCCGTTGACTGGGAGCGCGAGCGCTTCACCATGGACGAAGGTCTTTCCAATGCCGTGAAAGAAGTCTTTGTTCGCCTGTACAAAGAAGACCTGATTTACCGTGGCAAACGCCTGGTGAACTGGGACCCGAAACTGCGCACCGCCATCTCTGACCTGGAAGTGGAAAACCGCGAGTCCAAAGGCTCGATGTGGCACATCCGCTATCCGCTGGCCGACGGCGTGAAGACCGCAGACGGTAAAGATTACCTGGTCGTCGCTACCACCCGTCCGGAAACTATTCTCGGGGATACCGGCGTGGCCGTTAACCCGGAAGATCCGCGCTACAAAGATCTGATCGGTAAATTCGTTGTCCTGCCGCTGGTTAACCGCCGTATTCCGATCGTGGGCGACGAACACGCCGACATGGAAAAAGGCACCGGCTGCGTGAAGATCACCCCGGCGCACGACTTTAATGACTACGAAGTCGGGAAACGTCACGGCCTGCCGATGATCAACATTCTGACCTTTGACGGCGACATCCGTGAAACCGCGGAAGTGTACGACACCAAAGGCGAAGAGTCCGACGTTTACTCCAATGCGATCCCGGCTGAGTTCCAGAAGCTGGAACGCTTTGCAGCCCGTAAGGCCATCGTCGCAGCCGTTGACGCCCTGGGCCTGCTGGAAGAAATTAAACCGCACGACCTGACCGTCCCTTACGGCGACCGTGGCGGCGTGGTTATCGAACCGATGCTGACCGACCAGTGGTACGTCCGTGCCGACGTGCTGGCGAAACCAGCGGTTGAAGCCGTTGAAAACGGCAGCATTCAGTTCGTGCCGAAGCAGTACGAAAACATGTACTTCTCCTGGATGCGTGATATTCAGGACTGGTGTATCTCTCGTCAGCTGTGGTGGGGTCACCGTATCCCGGCATGGTACGACAACGACGGCAACGTTTATGTAGGCCGTACCGAAGACGAAGTCCGCCAGGAAAACAACCTCGGCGCCGACGTTGCGCTTCGTCAGGACGAAGACGTTCTCGACACCTGGTTCTCCTCCGCGCTGTGGACTTTCTCCACCCTCGGCTGGCCGGAAAACACCGACGCGCTGCGTCAGTTCCACCCAACCAGCGTGATGGTTTCCGGCTTCGACATCATCTTCTTCTGGATTGCCCGCATGATCATGATGACCATGCACTTCATCAAAGATGAAAACGGCAAGCCGCAGGTGCCGTTCCATACCGTCTACATGACCGGTCTGATCCGTGACGACGAAGGCCAGAAGATGTCCAAATCCAAGGGTAACGTCATTGACCCGCTGGATATGGTCGACGGCATCTCCCTGCCGGAACTGCTGGAAAAACGTACCGGCAACATGATGCAGCCGCAGCTGGCTGAGAAGATTGCCAAACGTACCGAGAAGCAGTTCCCGAACGGCATTGAGCCGCACGGTACCGACGCCCTGCGCTTTACCCTGGCGGCGCTGGCCTCGACCGGCCGCGACATCAACTGGGATATGAAGCGCCTGGAAGGTTACCGTAACTTCTGTAACAAGCTGTGGAACGCCAGCCGCTTTGTGCTGATGAACACTGAAGGTCAGGATTGCGGCTTCAACGGCGGCGAAATGACCCTGTCGCTGGCAGACCGCTGGATCCTGGCTGAATTCAACCAGACCGTTAAAGCGTACCGCGAAGCGCTGGATAACTTCCGCTTCGACATCGCCGCGGGCATTCTGTACGAATTCACCTGGAACCAGTTCTGTGACTGGTATCTGGAGCTGACCAAACCGGTGATGACCGGAGGTTCCGAGTCTGAACTGCGCGGCACCCGCAATACGCTGGTCACCGTGCTGGAAGGTCTGCTGCGCCTGGCGCATCCGATCATCCCGTTCATCACCGAAACCATCTGGCAGCGCGTGAAGGTCATTTGCGGTATTACCGCTGACACCATCATGCTGCAGCCGTTCCCGGAATATAACGCCGCGCAGGTTGATGAAGCCGCGTTGGCCGATACCGAATGGCTGAAGCAGGCGATCGTCGCCGTACGTAATATCCGTGCGGAAATGAACATCGCGCCGGGCAAACCGCTGGAGCTGCTGCTGCGTGGTTGCAGCGCTGACGCGATGCGTCGTGTGAACGACAACCGTAGCTTCCTGCTTAACCTGGCGCGTCTGGAAAGCATCACCGTGCTGCCTGCCGATGACAAAGGTCCGGTTTCCGTGACCAAAATCATCGACGGCGCCGAACTGCTGATCCCGATGGCTGGCCTCATCAACAAAGAAGATGAGCTGGCGCGTCTGGCGAAAGAAGTGGCGAAAATCGAAGGTGAGATTGCCCGTATCGAAGGCAAACTTTCCAACGAAGGTTTCGTCGCTCGTGCGCCGGAAGCGGTGATCGCCAAAGAGCGTGAGAAGCTGGACGGTTACGCGGAAGCCAAAGCGAAGCTGATTGAGCAGCAGGCGGTTATCGCCGCGCTGTAATCATCGTGCCCGTATATTTGCCGGATGGCGCTGCGCTTATCCGGCCAACGGGCAGCGTCAACGTAGGTCGGATAAGCGTAGCGCATCCGACACCACTGACGAATAAAAAGCCTCTGAGCGTGTGCATCAGAGGCTTTTTATTGAATTATCATCGCTTGCACTTCCCCTCCCCGCAGTGTTATTAACTGCATATGTTCCACGTTTCTGTCATGAGTTCGCTATGAGTGTTACTACCCCTGTCTTTGCGACGCTGCGTCGTCTTACCGCCGACGATAACGCCGCCATCGCCCGCGTTATCCGCCAGGTTTCCGCCGAATACGGGCTTACCGCTGATAAAGGCTATACCGTGGCCGACCCAAATCTGGATGAACTGTTCCAGGTTTACAGCCAGCCGGGCGCAGCCTATTGGGTCGTTGAGCAGAATGGTCAGGTGGTGGGCGGCGGCGGCGTCGCGCCGTTAGGCTGTAGCGAGCCGGACATTTGCGAGCTGCAGAAGATGTATTTCCTGTCGAGCGTACGCGGCCAGGGGCTGGCGAAAAAGCTGGCGCTGATGGCGCTGGATCACGCCCGTGAGCAGGGTTTTAAGCAGTGCTATCTGGAAACGACCGCGTTTCTGACTGAGGCTATTCGCCTGTATGAACATTTAGGCTTTGAGCACATCAGCGAAGCGCTGGGCTGTACCGGGCACGTGGATTGTGAAGTGCGGATGTTGAAGCCCCTCTGACCTTACGCCGAGGGGCCATATTGACCTTACTGCATCTCAGCCGAAAGCATCAGACGAATCACGCCGGCCGAACGCGCGGTCGGCAGCTTCAACACCTGTGACCAGAGATCCTGCACTATCTCACAGGCAATCTTCTCTTTGCCGACAGCTTTAGTCGGATCGGCCATGATTTGAATATCCGGTCCATAGCGCTGTACCAGGCCAGGGCTGATGCTTTGCAGGTCCTGAAGCGCCAGTTGCTTTTCCTCTGCCGTAACCGTATGTTTTTTCGGTCCGTGAGAGGCGTACATCATGCTCATGTCACTCGCCATACGACGATCCATGATCTCACGCGGAACAAGACGTGCCGGGTTAATCCCACCTTTTACCGCCGGAAACAGGAAGCGGAAGCATTCATCATCACCTATTTTGGCCACAGCGGCGATCTGCTCAAGATTAATTTTCATATATTCAATGACATTGGCATCAGGAGCTTGCTGCAATCGTGCCATTTGCAACTGAAGAATCTGCGGCTGTATCGCGTCGATAACCTGCTGTTCACTGCTCCCTGCTTTTTTCATCTGCGCTGCCTGGCTGATTATTTTTTGCGTCAGCGCAGGCTCCTGTTCCTTAATCACCTGAAACGCCGGATTAGAGAGCATCGCCTTTTCAAACTGCTGCTCTTCGGTCAGACCATAATCCGGGTTTTCACGTGGGATCAGGTAGTGCACATCAAACAGATTCCACGCAATAATCGCCACCACAAAGACCACCGCGCCAGAGATCTTGCCCAGCCACCCTTTTTTACGGAACATGCCAACGACGATGGCAATCACCACCCCGATATAGCCTGCTAACAATACGTGAGCCCAGTTCATTAACCATCCTTATGCAAAACAATCTCAAGTAAGGAGATATATTTCCCCCTTCGTGTGTTTTGATTATTACGGCAGCGGCGGGCGATTTCCAGCCACCAGATTTTGCTAGCGGAAATGGAGAAGAGGTAAAACGCGCGATGATTGAACAGCGCGCGTCACAGAAGGAATCAAGCCGGTATGCCGCTGTGAAAGCGGAACTCGTCGTCAGGAGAGGTAATCAACGCGGCTTCGACTTCGCCAAAAAACCGCACCCGGTCGCTGATATCGTCAGCAGAAACCTGCTGCGCCAGCGCCAGATAATCCTGATAGTGCCGAGCCTCGGATCGCAGCAGCGACAGGTAAAACGCCTGCAAATCCGCCTCCAGATACGGCGCCAGCGCGGCAAACCGTTCACAGGAACGGGCTTCGATATACGCCCCGCAAATCAGCTTGTCGATCAGCGTCAGCGGCTCGTGGGTGCGAACCTCTTTGAGCATACCTTTGGCGTAACGACTGGCGGTCATTTTGATGTAAGGGATATTGCGGATCGTCATCGCCTCGCGTACCTGCGAGAAGTGATGCAGCTCTTCTTTGATCAGCAACACCATGCTGTCGATAAGCTTTCGTCCCCACGGGTCGTCGGTTTGCGGCATAACGCTTTTGCTTATCTGTTTATTCAGTGCGATAAAATCCGGCTCATCCCCTTCCCTGAAAGCAAAGGCTTCATAGGGTTTTAGCCAGTCCAGCAGCGCCTGCGATCCCTGTTTATCCGCGGCATACTTACGCACCAGCAGCATTGCCGTTTGCGCCGCTTTCAGTTCGCAGACGAGGTGATCGGTCAGTAACAGCGGCAGATTCGCCGGGTCTCGCGCTTTATCAAGCCAGGCCTGAGGCGTTTTACATTGCAGGAAGTTGTGGATCGGGGAGAATATTTGCGGGTAATCCATACGTTGTCCTTGGCCTGCGGCAGCCTGGGCTACCGCAGGTCAGCAGATGACTTAGTGACGCACGCCGTCATCATCTTCGTCGACGAAGTCTTCATCGTCGCCATCTTCGCCTTCTTCGCCGTTCGGGTCTTCAAAATAGGTGCCCCAACCGTCGTATTCCACTTCAAATTTTTCAGCCAGGTTCATCAGTTGCTCAACCTGAGCGTCAATCAGCTCGGCATTCAGGGCGCATTCGCTGAGGATGTCACAACAAATAACCGTGTCGCCTTCTTCGACTTCAAGCTCTTCCGGCTCGGTCACTTCATAACCCAGCTTGAAGGCTTCTACTGCCGCTTTTTCCAGGGTTTCAAAGTCGTCCGCGGAAAGGTGATGCTCGATAGTGTACAGCGCGTCTGGATCGCTGCCATCTTCGAGTAACTCTTCAATAATCAAGCGTGTTTCTTCACGCTGCTCTTCCAGTAGTTCCGGGTTTGCCATGGCTCGTTCCTCATAATGTCCTGCCGATACTCTTATTGTCACATACCGCTGTCATTGCCTCCACCTTTCCAGGAAAGATTTGTTAAACAAGGTTGCAAATG